>Ga0209061_1000989_pt1 | contig 54455 bp, 39 predicted proteins | sample Coa_R1_10_FD_187157 | JGI IMG/M metagenome (GOLD analysis project Ga0209061, IMG submission 187157) | Surface soil microbial communities from Centralia Pennsylvania, which are recovering from an underground coalmine fire - Coalmine... | ecosystem: Environmental > Terrestrial > Soil >... | reverse complement strand
AGGGGGCAGGTGTCGAAGGGGCCGGTGTCGAGGGGGCGGGCGTTGGAGGGGCGAGCGTCGAGGGGGCCAGGGCTATTGAATGCTCGCCAGAAGCGGGGGTCAAGGGGGCGGCAGCCCCCTTGCGGGGCGCGGGGTGTCCCCGCCCAAACTCTTCCTTTCGGGCGTGGCGTGGAGAGAATTACATAGCCCTGGGGGCAGGCATTCCGGGATAGGCACAGTGCCAGATGTGTGCTATAATATCTGAGTAGCGAAGTCGGAATTATATCTTTTTAACGGCAACGCTCATCAATCTAAGGAATAAGGATCAAGGAGCGCGGCACCTCGCATTGCTACCTGTGCCGCTGAACGAGGATAGGATACATGGCGGAAACAATTACTGCCGACATGATTATTCATGATATCGTCACGAAATATCCGGCGACGGTCAAAGTCTTTCACGGGCATGGCCTGCCCTGTACCGCATGCGCCGTTGGCTCGCGAGAGAGCGTTGCCGGGGGCGCTCGTACCCACCGCTTTCCCCCGGAGAAGCTCGACATATTGCTCAAGGACCTGAACGCGGCCATCAATGGCGAACCCATATCGGTTGCACCTAAGAAGGCCCCGGTTGGACGCGGCATCCCTCTGACAATGGCAGGCAGCGGGGCGGACCGCAAGATCAAGCAGGTCATCGCTGTGATGAGCGGTAAGGGCGGTGTGGGCAAATCGCTGGTGACGGGCCTGCTGGCGGTGTCGCTGCGGCGCCAGGGGCAGCGCGTGGGTATTCTGGATGGCGATATCACCGGCCCCAGCATCGCACGCATGTTCGGCACCAGAGGGCAGCCCACCAAATCGGCTAACGGCGGCATCGAGCCGCTGCGCAGCAAGGGCGGCATCAAGGTCATGTCGATGAACATGTTCCTTGAGCGCGAAAGCGATCCGGTAGTATGGCGCGGCCCGATGGTTTCCAGCGCGATCAAGCAGTTCTACAGCGATGTTGACTGGGACCAGCTCGATTACCTGCTGGTCGATCTGCCTCCGGGCACCTCCGATGCGCCGATGACGGTGATGCAGGCGCTGCCCGTTGACGGCGTGATCGTCGTCACATCTCCGCAGATGCTGGCAACGATGATCGTGATGAAGTGCGTCAATATGGTGAAGCAGCTCAAGGGGATTATCGTCGGCGTTGTGGAGAATATGGCCTACTTTGAGGCGCCCGGCGGCGAGCGCTACGAGATCTTCGGTCCCAGTCACGGCACCGAACTGGTCGCGTTGACCGGCGCGCCGCTGCTGGGGCAACTTCCCATCGATCCGGCGCTGACTTCGCTCTGCGATGCTGGCCGCGTCGAAGAGTACTACGCCGAGGCATACGAGATGCTGGCCGCCAATTTCGTCAACACGTTGAAGATCAAAAGATAACCCCCTCAGAGAATGGTAGAGAGAGGGTCTTGTGGCAGGAGGCGGATCCCCCTGCCACAAGACCCTCTCTACCATTCTCCATCTTCGACCATGGCGATGAAACGCTGCTCCAGCTCACAGGTGCGCGGCCCTGGCCTGCCATCGCCAATCGTCAGATCATCGATCTGGACCACCGGCGTAATCTCCCTGGACGATGAGGTAATGAACGCTTCATCGACATGCGGCAACTCGTCGAGCGAGATCGGACGTTCTTCGATGGGGAAACGACCAGTCGCCAGCGCCAGCACCACGTTGCGCGTGATGCCCAGCAGGATGCCCGCGCGCGGCGTAACCAGCGTATCGCCGCGAAAAACAAAGAAGTTGCTGCGCGTTGCCTCCAGAACGTGGCCGCGCTCATCGACAAAAAGCGCGTCGCTGGCACCGCGCCGCTGCGCCTCTTTCAGCGCACGGATAGCGGCGACATAGTTGGCCGTCTTGGCCTCCGGTGTGACACGCTGCAATCTGCTGGTAATGAGCCTGGCGCCGCGCGCGAAACGCTCCATATCGCGCTCCCCCAGCGGCGTAATCAGCACAGCAAGGCCCGGCTTGCCGGAGGGCATGAGGCCATCCTCGCTTTCGCCCCCGGTGACGAGGATACGTATCGCCGCGTGCCGGTACTGGTTGCGCGCGATGAGTTCCCGCACAATCGCAGCGATCTCGCCGCGTGTATATGGCACCGCCAGTTCGATCAACTCGGCGGAGCGATAGAGGCGATCCAGGTGCTCATCAAGGTGAAAGGGACGCCGATTGTAGGTGCGAAGCGCCTCGAAGACGCTGTAGCCGCGCAGCACACCTACATCGTTCAATGAAAGCGTGGCCTCATGCGGATGCACCCAGGAGCCGTTGACATACCATAGAGCGCTCTGATCCATGCACTTTATACCTCAAGCAAAGTGTATTTCAGGAACAGCGTAGCAATTTCTCCAACCTGCTGTACGCTGACACCGTATAATAGTCGTAGCCGTAATTATAGCAGAGGCGGCTGCCATCAGGGTACAACACAGCGCGCATGGTTGTCTATCAGCGCGCCGGACATAGTGTTGTATACCTGACCGTAGAAGCGGATAAGCCCTACCATAGTAAGCGGAGTTACGAGAGATACAGAAAGATAGTGTAAGGAGAAGAGAAGCCATGACACAGACGGATCCGAACGCGAACGTTGAGCAGAAAACAGGATACGGCGTAGAGGAATTGCAGGTTGTAGGCGAGCAGTTGCTGGCAAGGGTGAAGGAACTGGTTCACGAAGGGAACGTGCGCCGCATTATTATCAAGCATGAAGGCCAGACCATCATGGAGTTCCCGCTGACCGTCGGACTGGCCGCCACCGTTCTGGCGCCCATATGGGCCGCCGTAGGGGTGATTGGCGCGCTCATCACCCAGTGCTCGATAGAGGTCGTGCGCACAGAGCAACCTGGCGAGTAAGTTTTATGCGTTATCCAGACCAGGCACGCCGCGCCTGGTCTGGATAACGCATGCTATTTCTTTCAGATGGGGTGGTATTCTCGACGAGATGCTATGCCCATTTACAATTTCACGAGGCCCAGGACGCGCCCATTGATAAGCGGCACACCTTTGCGCGCACGGGGAAGCATCTTGAGGTCTGAGGCTCTGATAGCCAGGGCTTGCTCACCCTTCTCGCCGTTCTCGCCGAACCAGATCACCAGGAGCGAATCATTCTCCTCGACCAGCGTCGTCAGCAGCACGCGATCCCCGCTGAGCAATTCAGTCGTCACCACGCCGCCGGTAGCACGCCCTTTCGGCGGATACTGGTTCAACGGAACCTTCTTGATCGTGCCGCGCTCCGTTACCACCAGCACACTTATCAGCCCATCGGCCTCGCTCTGCTCTCGATCCAGGTACGAGGCGCTCACTACTGACGCGCCCTGACCCAGCGCCATCGCGGTCACACCCTGACCGACCCGGCCCTGCGCGCGCAGGTTCTCGTCACTGAAGCGTAATGTTTGCGCGTTATCGCTCGTCACAAAGTACTCGCCCTGGCCGCGCGAGAGCAACGCCGCGACCACGCTATCGCCATCGGCCAGCTTCATATCCAGCAGGCCATCCACATCCGCCGTCCTGTACTCGCTTAATGGCGACTTCTTCACCTTGCCCAGCCTGCTGAAGCAGACGAGATAGCGGTCATCGTCATACGACTCGACGGGCAAGACCGCGACGACCTCCTCGCCGGGCGCCAGTTCTAACAACCTGCGCAGCGGCTCGCCCCGGCTTGAACGCGTTCCGGTGGGAATGCGGTGCGTAGCGATCTGGAAGACGCGGCCCGTCGTGCAGACGCAGAGCAGGTAATCCTGCGAGGTAGTGGCAACGACCTGGCGCAACTGCTCGTCGCCGCGCACCGGCGCATACAGCGCCGCGCTGCCCTTCCCCTTCGCCTCAAACACATTGGCCGGCAGCGCTTTGACAGTGCCCGAGCGTGTAAAGGCGACAACCAGCGGCTCGCGCTCGTGCAGGCTGGCGACCTCCTCAATTGGCGCGTGGATCTCGCCATCGGCATCGATGGTTGTGCGCCGCTCGTCGGCGAATTGCTTGATGAGTTGCTGCATCTCCTTTTTAAGCAGGGCAATCAGCGCTTTACGATCCGATAGCAGGCGCTCCAGCTCGCTGATGCGCGCTTGCAGTTCTTCCTTCTCCTGCGCGTACTTGCCCGCATCGAGACGCGTCACCTGCGCCAGAGTCATCGAAGCGATTACCTCCGATTGAATGGGCGTCAGCTTATACTTCGCCTCGATCTCTTTGCGCGCGGCAGCGCGATCCTCTGCCCGCTGGAAGATCTTCACGATCTGGTCGGCGTGCGCGGCTCCGACGATCAGCCCTTCGACGACATGCAGCCGCTCGCGCGCCTTGCGTAGATCGAACTCGGAGCGGCGGGTGAGCACATCGACCTGGTGCGCATTCCAGTAGTTGAGCAATTCGAGCAGGCCCACCTGCTTTGGCTGCCGCGCGGCCTGCATCGGCGAGCCGAAGAGAAAGACCATCTGGAAAGAGAGTGCCACCTGGAGATCGGTCTCCTTGAAAAGCTGGGAGAGGGCCTGTCCGGCATCGGCGTCGCGGCGCAGATCCAGCACGATGCGCAACCCTTTCTCGGTATCGCTCTCATCGCGCAGATCGGGCATCAGCCCCTCCAGCTTGCGCGCATTGATAGCCTTCACAATCGAAGCCTTGACCTTATCCCTGCCAATGGGAGGGATCTGCGTGATGACCAGCGAGCGGCTGCGCGGCGTCTCCTCCAGGCGCACTTCGGCGCGCACGATGATGCGCCCCTTGCCCGTCGTGAAGTAGTCCTTGATGCCATCGAGGCCGACGATGCGGCCCCCCTGGGGAAAATCCGGTCCCTGAATATAGCCCATCAACTGCTCGACGCTCATATTGGGATGATCGAGCAGAGCAATGCAGGCGCGCATGACCTCGCCCAGATTGTGCGGCGGAATGTTGGTCGAGAGGCCAACGGCGATGCCGCTGGAAGGATTGACGATGGGCGGAATACGCCCCGGCAGGTAATCAGGTTCCAGCACCTTCGGATCCTGCTTGTAGGTAGGATGCAGCGGCACCGTATCGCGCTCCATGTCGGCCATCAGCGCCTCGGCCAGTGGCGAGAGGCGCATCTCGGTATAGCGATAGGCTGCTGGCGCATCGCCATCCTCGCTGCCCATGTTGCCCTGCCCCTCGATGAGCGGATAGCGCATCGTGAAGGGCTGGGCCATACGCACCGCAGCGTCGTAGACCGAGACATCACCGTGCGGGTGATAGCTGCCCAGAATCAGACCGACCACCTCGGCGCTCTTGACCGTCGGGCGACTGGAAAGATAGCGCGCATCTCGCATACCGGCCAGGATACGGCGCTGCACCGGCTTGAGACCATCGCGCGCGTCGGGCAGGGCGCGGTCTGTCACCACCGAGAGGCCATACGTCGCAAATGCCCGCGACATGATGACCGCGAAATCTTCTTGAACGATGCCGGTTTCTTCTTCCACAGTATTCTCAGTTGTACGAGCCATTTAGATATCCAGTTCCTTGATCTTCTTCGAATGTTCGGCCAGGAAGGTGCGGCGCATCTCGGCGTTCCTGTCCTCCATCAATTCGGCCACCAGCTTCGCAGCCAGTACGGCATCCTCCATTGTCACGCGCTTGAGCACGCGCCGGGCGGGATCGAACATCGTATCGCGCAGTTCCTTCGGATTCATCTCACCCAGACCCTTGAAGCGCTTATACTCCAATCCCTGAGCGTCGGGGTGCGCAGCGATGAATTGCATACGCGCCTCATCGTCCAGCAGCCAGATCGCCTTCCCTTTGTATTTGACCGAGTAGAGCGGCGGACAGGCGATATAGATATGACCATGCTCGATCAGTTCGCTGAACTCCTGGTGAAAGAGGGTGAGCAGCAGGCACTGGATATGCAGGCCGTCCACGTCGGCATCCGTCGCGATAATTACGCGGCTGAACTTGAGCCGGCTGAGATCGAAGGTATCGCGCGTCCCCGTGCCCAGTACATTGATGATCGTGCGGATCTCTTCATTCTCGACGATGCTTTTCAGATCGGCCTTAGCGACGTTGAGCGGCTTGCCTTTCAGCTTGAGCACGGCCTGAAATTCGGAGAAGCGCCCCTGTCCAGCGCTGCCCCCGGCGGAATCACCCTCGACGATGAAGAGTTCGGCGCGCGAGGGATCATTCGTATTACAGCGCAGGAACTTCTTCGAGAGGGTAGTATCGATCAGTTCGCCGTTCTTTTTGTTGCCGGCACGCGCCAGTTCCTCCACCAGTTGCGCCTCATTGCGCGCCTTCTGCATCTGGAGGATCTTCTTGAGCCATTCTTTGCCAGCGCTGCTATTGCTGTCAAACCAGTCCTTCAGCCCCTCGTCGACAACCGAGCGAACAATGCCCTCTACAGGCGCATTGTTCAGGCGATCTTTTGTCTGCCCCTGGAACTGCGGGTTGGTCAGCTTGACCGAGATCACCACGTTTAAGCCCTGCTGGATCACCTCCGGCTTGAAACCCTCTTTCTCGCGGCTCTTGATAATATTCCACTTGAGGGCATAATCGTTCACAACCTTCGTCAGCGCGGCCTTGAAGCCGGTTTCATGCACGCCGCCATCGCGTGTGCGCACGGCATTCGCGAAGCTATACATGGAGATTTTGTAGCCCGTCGTCGGCTGAAGCGCAACCTCCACGCTGACGCCATCCTTCTCCTTGACAATGCCAATGACATGCTTGAAAAGGGGCGCGCTGGTGCTCGTCGCAAGATCGCGCACGTAGTCGGGCAGGCCATCGCGCGAATAAAAGGTACGCTTGATCTCCCGCTCCTCGGCGTCGTCCCATGCCTCCAGGTGGAAGGAGACGCCGCGATTGAGATAGGCAGCCGCCTTCAAACGGCTCTCCAGCGCCTCCAGCGAATAGTAGGCGTCTGGATCGAAGACCGAGCGATCATAGAGCCAGCGTAACTGCGTACCGTGCAGCCCGGGATCGCAGGGTGCGACTCTGTACGGCATGGCCGTGCCCCGGCTGAATGTCTGTGTAAACTCCTGTCCATCCTTCCAGATGGTCAATTCCAGCTTCTCCGAGAGCGCGTTGATAACCGTAGCGCCCACGCCATGCAGGCCGCCCGCCGTCTTGTAGGCTCCCTCGGCGAACTTGCCGCCAGAATGCGGGACCGTCAGGATGACCGTTGCCGCAGGCTGGTAATCGCCCTGATAAAGCATCGGATCAAACGGCATGCCCCGCCCCTCATCGCGCACCGTGACTACGCCCTCGCGGTCAATGCTGACCCATATATGCTTGCCGAAGCCGGCCACCGCCTCGTCTACGGCATTATCAAGCGCCTCCCAGATGAGATGCATCAGGCCGGATGTAGACGTTGAGCCGATGTACATGCCCGGGCGATGCCGAATGGCAGCGATGCCCTCCAGCACCTGGATATCGGCGGCTGAATAGCCTGCTTTTTTTCTCGTATGCGTTCGTGCAGCCGGAACCGCCTGTGTGTGAGCCAGCGTCGCGGCTTTGTGATCGTCGGTTTCTCGCGCAGCGAAAAGTGAAAGCTGCCCCTGTGCGGTAGCCGGCTCATCTTGCAGAGGAGAAACTGCTTTGGGGGAACGAGACATCAAACCCTATACCTCTTTCAGAATGCTTCTTGCTTTCTCAGGATACAGCCTGGGGCCTGGAAAGTCAAGAGATTTTGGACCAAAAGTTCTAATTTTTTACTTTCATCCGCTGAGAACACTGCGCTTTCTCACTCTATTCCTCCCTACCGCCATGTATTTATTCTTTGCGGGGCTTATTTTTCCGTACATGCAGGTCCAGCAGACCGCAAGACTTACACAAAGCGTTAGCTAGCCAGACAGTACCAGCAACGAGAGATTCTTCCTTCTAAATGCATACATGATAGAGAAAGAATTTTCAGCAATCTTCATTATATGGATGCTCCGAAAGGAATCTAACATTCACGCTCATCGTCTCTTTACCGTAAGTTTACAAACTTTTTCTATTCTCTTTCTATTCACACCATTTGCACCAGTGCCATTGTAATGTTTTGCAACCTCAATTATAATTATTCGTAATTGTTATATACTCTCGTTGATGAGGTTCATTCCTGATAGGAAGGATGCCATCAAGGTATGCCCCGTCCATCTAAACGTATCTCTCCAGAGACCCTGGGAGGACGCATCAGAGCAGCACGCGAACGGCTTCGGCTCTCACTGGCTGAGGTCGCCAGCGGCCATTATAGCACAAGCCTTCTCTCGCAAATAGAGCGGAATAAGGTCGAACCTTCAGAGGAGAGTTTACGTTTTTTAGCCGAACGTCTCCAATTATGTTTTGAAGAGTTGAGCCGCCTGGCACAGCAGCAGCGCAGGCTTGGAGCGGAGGACGATCAGGAAGAATTCTATGCCCATTTGCATATCGAGGCATATCAGCTGCTTGCCAGTAAAAACACCTGCCAGGCTATCAAACTGCTGAAAGATGTGCATTTTTCGCGCGTACCCCCCGCGTTACGCTGGCGCCTGGCGGCGCTGCGCGGGCAGGCTTACTTCGCCAAACGCAAATTTCTGCAAGCGCAACAGGATTTTATGTACGCAGCGAGTGAGCAGCCGGCGCCCAATACTTTGCCCGCCGATCAGGAGCTTGAAGCGCTGCTGCTGCATCTCCACTACGCGGGCGCGCTCGGCGAGCTGCAACGGTTTGAGGATGCTCAGAAAGAATATGACATTACGCTCCAGATGGTGAATGCTCAGACGCCTTTCGGCTACGTCGCCGAGGCGCACTGGGGCAATGCACGCATCGCCTTTATACAGGCACGGAAAATGCAGCCGAAAGTGCAGGCAGGGGAATGCCAGCAAAAATATAGAGAGAGCATCTTGCGCACGGCATTAGAACACGCCGAGAACGCACGCTTCCTTTATCGGTCCATCGGCCAGCAGCTCCGCGCAGCCGCCGTAACGTGCCAGATCGCACTGATCGAACGAGAACTGGGAGCAGTGGGAAAAGCGCGCGACTATCTGCAAGAGGTGCTGACCTCCTGGTCGTATATGCTCGATGAACCAGCAGCGGCCACTCCGGAGCAGCAGCGGGAGCAGCGGGAGGGGGCGAACGCGGTCTCGATTGCCGCCCGCGTTCTGGCCCTCATTGAGCTTGAGGCCGGTAACTATCATACGGCCTTTGCCTACGCGCAGCAGGCGTTAGAGGCGGGCAAACGCAGCTACAAACTCAGGCGCGCCGAAGCTTACAGTATCCTGGGTCGTATCCTTGAAGCCATGCAACCAAGCAGCCCGGCCGCCGAGGAAGCCTTTCGCCTCGCTACACAAGAACTGGCGGATACTGATCGCATTCCGGCCCGTATCGACGCTCATCTCCGTTTAGGGAGCTATCTCATCAAGATCGGGAAAACAGCGGAGGGCGAGGAGGAACTGGAGCAGGCGCACTTTCTTTCGGAGCTGGTCTCGGCCAGCAGCTCCGGCCCCCCGGAGGAAGATAGTATCCTCGCGTAAGTGTTATACTCTATACAGTATCCTTAAAGCGAGGCGAAGATAACAAATCTGACAAACACCCTTTCATCGTCACGGGAGGGGGAGCGGATACACAATGACAAAACCAGTTACCGGTCAATACGAGTGCATGCATCGTTCTGGCGTGGGGCTTGACTACTTCACGTCGCGTGTTGACCGCCTTACACTGTACCCCAATGGGCGCTTCATCCTGATCGTGCAGGATCGCAGCCGTATCGCCGGAGCCGCGCAATCGTTCATGAGCGGCCAGCAGGTCACAGCGCAGCCAGGTGAGACACGGCGCGAAGGCAATTACCGGTATCAGGATAGGAGCTTTACGCTTTTCTTCGATGATGGCACGCAGGAACAGGGGCAGATTGCATGGAATGGCGAAGGCATACAGATAGGGCAGAACTTCTTTAACAAGGTCTCCGACTCAACGCTGCTCCCGCCCACGCACCGCTTGCAAAAGGACATGGACGACATCGCCAAAGGGCTAAAGATCGCCGGGACGATTGGCGGTATGGCGCTCAAGGCCGCGAAGACCGTTCAGGAGACCATTCAGGCGGTACAGGGGCAGGGGCCGGCTCAACGCCAGGCTCCTCCTTATGGGGCGCCACAGCAGGCAGCGCCGCCATATCCACGGGGTGCCCCGCCGCGCCCGGTGCAACCTGGACCGGCCCAACCGCCGCAGGCCACACCCGCCCCCCCGCCGGCAGGCGCACAGTCTCCGCGGAATCCGGAACCGCAGCCACCTCCGCCGGGCTATGTGGAGGCAATTTTCTGCGATCAATGTGGAGCGCGCTGCCGTCCGGGCAAGCGTTTCTGCAACAACTGCGGCGCGCCTCTCACCTAGCGCCCTACAATGATGGCCGCTTCGTTGCTTGCTCTCGCATTAACAACTCGTAAGCTGCAATGATACGCTGCATCTGACGCTGATCGCCTCCACGATCAGGATGATAGCGCTTCGCCAGCAAGCGATAGCGCCGCTTGATCTGCTGCGCAGTTGCATTCGACGGCAGACCAAGCACGGACAATGCTTGCTGGCGCTGCATAAAGGAGCGGGCAGGATTGGCGCTGCTGCGCCAGATTGTGCGCGCTCCTATGCGCAGAGCGGCCCATAGCAGCGCGGCGAACGATTTTGGAGGTTGTGAAGCCATACTTTCCTGCCTCGACTAATATGATTTTACTCTGTCTCTCTTCTGATATGCTATGCCACAATTCCTTGAAACGCAATAACCTGCTGGCCCGTGAATTATGCATAAGAGTATGCGTGATTCCCGGCGTCTTCGTTCTCACGCTGAGCGTCGGCGCGGCGGAGCCGTGCCAGAGGGGATAGAGGTGTGAGGCACAGGCGCAGTGCGCCTGTGCCTCACACCTCTATCCCCAGGTGAGCGCCGCAGGCACTCGCTACTGAAGAGAGATGCACGAATATCTGTAAGGAGATGCGGCAATGGGAAGTGAAACAAAGCTATCAGATGGCGCACTGGAGAAAGTGACTTCTTCAGAAGCGGTACGCACAGTCGAGAAGGAAGTAAAGCCAGTACAGACATTTGCTCAAAAATTCTCTAACGATTGGGCCATGAGCTTCGCAGGACTCATCGCCTACAGCCTGCTCACAGCGATGCTGCCCATCGCTATCGCCCTGGTCGGCATTCTTGGCCTGGTGCTGGGTGGTAATCCGGGCCTCCAGCAGCAGATCATCACGCAAACTATGCACGCCTTTCCGAAGGCTATCTCAAATCAAAACACGTTACAGCTTGCATCGGCCCAGCTTAGCAAATACGGCGGCTTTCTTGTCGTCATCGCCATCCTGCTGGCCGTCTTCGGCGGCTCGCGGCTCTTTATTACCCTTGAGGCTTGCCTGGATATCATTTATCGCCTCAGACCGCGCCCGTTCATTCGCCAGAACCTGATGGCCTTCGCCATGTTAATCCTGTTCATCGTTCTGATACCGGTTATGGTATTCTCCTCAGCGCTGCCTGCTTTAGTCATAAACTTTCTCCAGAAAACGCCGCTGGCAGGTGTTCCCGGGGTTGGTTTACTGTTTAGCGTTGGCGGTTTTCTCGGAGGTTTAATCGCCGCTTTCATTCTATTCGAGGCCATCTACTTCGTTGTTCCTAACCAGCATATTAGCTGGCGCAATAGCTGGTGCGGGGCACTGATAGCCGCAGTCGCGCTTGACATCTTTCTGCTCATCATCTTCCCATTTTACGTCTCCCGTTTCATGTCGGGCTATGCCGGTACAGTCGGCTTCGCTGTCATCCTGCTGGTTTTCTTCTACTACTTCGCTGTCATCCTGATACTCGGCGCCGAGGTTAACGCTTTCTTCTTCGAACACATACGCCCCCTGCCCAACGATCTCGCGACGTTTGTCAGCACAATGGCAGGTAAGTTGAATCGCGATAAGCCCGAGGCAGAGAGCGAATCCCACATTGATACCGGCCCCACCGACAGGGCGGACACATCCCATGTCGTGGAGGAGCAGCATAAGAAAGAAGAGATAAAGCAGTCAAATCAACAGAAGCAGTACAACCTCGCCTCCAGGCTGCTGGTGCGCGATAAGGGCAAAGCAAAGGCGAAAAAGGAGCAGCCTTCCTCCAGAATCCCAACCATAGTAGGAGTTGTCGCAGGCTCCATGCTGGCAACGGTCATCGAGTGGGCGCGATTGCGCCAGCAGAGCAAGTAGCCGCGTTCAGAAGCCTGGGCAGGCAGTTCAGAAGGCAGCGCTGTTTTCGCACTTCTTGACGCGCCATATATCGATCTGCTACACTATGGCGTAACCAGAGCAAGCGCCTCATCCCAAAAGCACGCCCTGTTCCGGGGGCACGGTTCCCTGTGCGATTTTATAGTCCATGAGAGGTCATGGTAATGCCAGGTGAAAGTTCATTGTCTAGCAATGACCAGGAACATCTGCGACTCGTCAATGCCCTGCGCGAAAGCGAGCTTTTACGGGAATTGTCGGAGTTACTGGCCTCCTCACTGGATCTTACTCATATTTTGCAGGTACTTGTACGGCGTACCACCGAGGTCTGCGAAGTCGAGCGCTGCGCCGTCTGGCTTCTGGACGAATCCCGCAGCCTCCTGCGCCCTTCCGCCTATCATCTTTCCGGCAAGGGACTCAACAGCAAGGCAATTCAGACGGCCGACAATGTATGGCGCCGCAGCACACTTCCTTTCTCCGATCCCACCGTCCATCGCCTCCTGGAGGAGAATGGGATGCTGGTACTGGAAGATCTGCAAGCGGCGCCGGGCACCAGTATGCGCCGCATCGCAGAAAAGTTCCTTGTGCATTCGGTGCTGATCGTGGCCCTCATCCGCGAGGGGCGCCCGGTTGGCGTAATGTCGCTGGACAATCCGGGCCGGTTCGGCAAGTTCACACAGGAGCAGTTGCAACTGGCGCGAGCCATCGGTCAGCAGGCCGCCGTGGCTATTCACAATGCACAGCTCTACGAACAGGCGCAGAACGAGCGCCGGCGCGCGGAACGCCTTATCGAGCGAGCGCAGTCTATCTATGATGTAGCGCTGGCCGTGAACTCGGGCGAGGATCTCTCGCAGGTATTAGCCATTGCCGCCCGCTCTCTTGTACGGGGACTGGATGCCGATGATGCCATCATCGCTCTGCTAGAGAACGATGATACCCTATCAGTCGCCGCAACTTCCGCCTCCTCCCCGGTGGACACTCTCTCACCGGCGCCCGCGCTGGCCGATCTTCCCCATTGCTACACTGCCGCCCGGCATGGAAAACCGCTCTTTGTCTCTGATGCCCAGACGAGCGGCGCAGAACAGGGCTGGTTTCAGCAATTGGGGCTGAATAACGCGATGATTATTCCGCTGATGGCCGGCACCTATCATAACGACAACCAGCTCACGCCGGCAGCGGTAACACCCGATACGACAGCCTGCGTCGGCTTCGCCTTCGTCAACTATCCGCAGTCTGGCAGCCATCCTGCACCGGGCCAGTATGCCTTCGCTCAGGATATCGCCGCGCAATGTGCGCTGGCTATAGAAAAAGCCCATATCCTGGCTAAAGCGCGCCAGGCCGCCGCGCTGGCAACCGAGCGAGCGAATACACTCGATGCTCTTTTTAACGCCATGGTCGAAGGCATTACCGTCGTCGATCTGGAGGGGCAGGTCATCATCAGCAATCAGGCAGCCTCTCATTTTCTGGGCGTCCCCCTGCAAACGAGGGAGCACCTCAACACATTCTTGCAGCGCTACCCGACCTATACGCTCCAGGGCAGGCCGCTGGCCCCCGAAGAATTTCCCCTCGCGCGTGCCCTGCGTGGCGAGCATATCCGTGGCGAGCGCTTCATCACCAGGCGCATCGATAACTCGGAGCACGCCATCGAGGTCAACGTCGCGCCCCTCTTCGATAGCGAGGCCAGACAGATCGGTCTCGTCAGCGCCTTTCGTGATGTGACCGAACAGGTTCGCGTCGAGCAGCGCATTCGCCGCGCCCTGGATACAATGCTTCACGCGGCAGAAGCAATATCAGGTATTACGGATATCAAAGATATCTTAGGCCGCATGCTGGCAATGACGATGACTGCCCTCAACTGTGAGCGCGGCGCTGTGCAGCTCTACGACCAGGAGCGGCAGATCTTTACCCCGCTGCTCTCCATCGGCTTCTCACCCCGCGAGGAGGCGCAATGGCTCGCGGCACAACAATGCTGGCTCGCACCCGAAGCCGATCAGTACGTTGGCTTTCACGCGCAGTTGCTGGCCGGCCATGCTACCCTGGTTAACGCGGAGCAGTGCCCGGAGTGCCCCGAGGCTTTTCGCGAGACGATGATCCTCGCCGCTCCCATTATGCATAACCGTCAGTTGCTCGGTGTAATGATTCTGGACCGCTCCGCTCAGTTGGGAAAAGAGGGCAGCCGGCAGCCCGGCGCCCCTTCTCCCCTGCCCGGACCTGAATTCAGGCTCTGGGATATCGCCGTTGTGGAGGGCATTGCACAGTTCGCTGGCCTCGCCATTGACCAGGCACGCTGGCAGCAAGAGGCCGAAATCGCCCGTACCAATGAGGCCAGCATGCGCGAATCAAATGCGCTCAAAGATGAGTTTCTTGCTATTACCGCCCATGAGTTTCGCACCCCGCTAACCGTCATTCTGGCCCACAGCCAGTTGATCGCGCGCACAGCGCGCAAGGCAAAGGATATGCAACAACCGCTTCGCGATAAGCTCAACGAGAGTACGGCGATCATCGGCGAACAGGCGCACCAGCTCACCAACATCGTCAACACCTTCCTGGAGGTAACGCGCATCGAACGCGGACAGATCGTGCTCGCGCCGGAAGAGGTCAACCTGGAGGATGTGGTTGCACAGGCCGTCACCAACCACAGCGCCATGTCGAAGATCCATACCATCAGTTATCGCATCGAGCCGGGCGAACGCCCGTATATTGTGAAGTGTGACAGGGCACGGCTGCTACAAATTCTTGGCAATCTCCTGCAAAATGCGATAAAATACAGCCCGCTGGGTGGACCGATCACCGTCTCAGTAGCGCAGCACAGGAACGAGGAGGGACAGTTACTGGTCGAGGTATGTGTAGCGGACAAGGGTATCGGCGTTCCCCTCGATGCCCAACCTCATCTCTTCGAGCGCTTTTACCGCGCAACGAATATCCAGGCCGGCCGCTCAAGAGGGGTGGGATTGGGACTCTACCTCGTCTCCGAACTTTTGCGCCTTCAGGGCGGGACTATTCGCGTGGAGAGCAGCGGCCTCGCCGGCGAGGGCAGCCGCTTCATCTTCACGCTGCCTTTAATTGGGGCGCAGGGGCGGTAGCCCCTGACGGGGTACGGGGTGTCCCGCTTTTTCCTTCTTCTCACTTTTTAAATTTTATGCAACGAGGAACTTACTTAGCCGTAGAAAGTAACGTATAAACACATGATAGAACTTCGTCAATGGCTGCTCGAACGCGCCCGCGCAGCTATGGAGCAGGAAGGGAGCGCGGACGCCTCCCACGACTTTGACCACATTGTACGCGTGATAGCTCTGGCGGAAACGCTTCAGGCACGAGAAGGTGGGGATCTGCCGACGATCTGGGCGGCAGTTGCTTTTCACGACGTTGGTCAGGAGCGCGAGCGCCTTCATGGGGGCGATCACGCGCTCATCGGGGCAGAGATGGCCGGCGACCTGCTCACCGGCACGCCATTTCCTCAGGAAGCTATCCCTGCCGTGCAGGAGGCGATTCGCGATCATCGTATGACCGGTAAGGCCATGCCCCATTCACTGGAGGGACGCATCCTCTACGACGCCGATAAAATCGATTGCCTGGGCGCTATTGGTATCGGGCGCCTCTACTGCGTCACGGGTCGCTACAACCAGAAAATATACGCGGAACTTCCCGCCGATATCGTCGAACCCGTCGACCCTCTTACCGTGCGCGCGCTCCGCCGCCGCCCTGATTACTCACCGAGCCTCGAATTTCAACTGCTTTTCGGCAATCTGCCTGAGCGCATGACAACTGAGACGGGAAAAGAACTGGCGGAGGAGCGCTATGCCTATATGGAGAGCTTTTTCAAGCGCCTGCGGCTGGAGGTAGCGGGACAGCTCTGATGATCACTCCCCCGCCAGGATAACATAATTAAAGGGCACGCGCATGGCAGCCGGAGCCGTCAGATGCGCCGTGAAGCCCACCTGCGGTTGCAGCGATACATACTGCACCACAACCGGACCGGGATTGGCGGTCAGCGTCACCAGCACTACACAGGACGAGGTAACATGCGTATTCGCCACAGACACATCACACTGGCCGCTCTCGAATGCGCCGGAGCCAGCAAACGCCTCAAACATTCGGGGCGCGACCCCGGCTTTACCCACCTCCATCGCGGGTAGATGGGCGCTGGTCGTTCCCTCATGCCCATACAACGCAGATACGGCAGGCAAGTGCGCGCTGGTCATGCTCTCATCTTCAACCAGTTCACCGAGGGCAAGGACACCCGGCGCTTTCTTCTCCTGTCCCTCACGCCCCTCCTGCTCCTTTACGCCTGTATGCTGCACCGCCGGTTCTGGCAGCGCAGGAGGGACAGAAGCGGTTTCCATAGGGGTGGTTTCCAGGCGGATCTTGCGCCCGGCGGGCAGCGGCTTCGCCGGACTATTGCGGATAGCCTCCGAGACAGCCTGTTGCCGTGCCGCCGCGCGAGTTTCGCCCGCAACGGGTGCTGCACCACGCACAGCATATGCGCCTGGCTCCGCCGGGAAGGTCCGGGGCGGCGGTATTGCTTCCTGTAACCCGGTCAGGTCCCGCAAATTCTCCGGCTCGGAAGCCAGTTCATACGACTCCGTTTCAGGACGCAAAGCGCCCCCGAACACAGCAAAAGATGCTGTAAGGCGCTGTGCGAAACGCGCCCATATGCCCGAATTCTGCGCCGCAGGAACGGGTTTCTCTTCCGCATCAGCTTTAGGCATAGCAGCCCGGCGCTCCTGCGGTACTTCCCTGACGACATTACCTGGACGTATCGCCGGCATCACTCTGGATTGCAGACTTATACGAGGAGGAATGAGTGCTTTATCTCGTGACCTGCCAGACAGATCATCCTGCTCATCCTCTTCATCCTGCCACCCATATCCCCGCTCAGCATGATCTACAAGAGCGGCTTCCACCGAAGCAGAGAGATCCTGCCGCTCGCGCGCAAGGCGAGAAAGCCATTGCTGCTGAGTTTGTTCACTACGTTCTTCACTCAAAGCCATTACTGCTCCAATATGCAACCCACATTACGACATATGGTGAAACTTACAGAGGCAGTATAACATATCCCTGACCAGATCCCCGCTCCTCTAGCCCATCTGGCTAGCCCATGCTGGAATGCCACCACCCCTGCAAGCTCTCTGGCACCACAACTGACACCAAATCAGCCAGGATTCTCCCCAAAAAGGTCATCCATTTTATCCATTGCCTCCTGCGGCATTACCATATACTGCTCTCGTTGCGCTTCTGTGAGCGAGGCATCTATCCCATCGCCGGGATGACGCCGAGCTGCTGCATCATGCCGAGGTCGTCGCTGTTGCCCCAGTGTTCGACAATCTTGCCGTTGGCGACGCGAAAGATGTTGATGCCGGTGATGCTGCCGCTCTTACCGTTGGGCGGGATACCCATAAACTCTCCCTTGAAGGTGCCGGATGCGGTGAAGCGCTCTACCACGCGGTCTCCTTCGACGATGACATCCTCGGCTGTGGAGCGTATATCGGGGAAGGCTCTGCGGAAGACGCTTGCCCATATCCTGACGCCCTCGCGTCCAGGTGGCAGCCCGGCGGGAGTGCTGTGTGAGACAAAGTTCTCGTCCACAATCTCGTTCACGACAGCATCCAGGTCCCTGTCAGCATTCCACAAATCGGCCCAACGCGCACCAAGATTTCGGTTCTGCTCTGTCGACATAGAAAAGTTCCTTTCTGAATTCTGATGGAATCTCAATCATCCGCGATACCGGCAAGTGCCAGTATCTCATGACCATGCTGAAACGATTCTGCGGTAAGTAATATCCGGTTCTGCGACGGGTCGCGCAGCAGGTACGATTGAGCGTATTGCGTTATCTCGATACCGGCAGCGCTGACACGCGAAGCCAGCGCTACAACCTGCCTGTGCTCTGGTAGAATCACGGTAAAGAAGCGCAGGCCGAGGGCATCGCGAGGCGGCGGAGGGGCATCACGGCTCATCCATACGTTACAGCCGATGTGATGGTGGTAGCCGTTGGCTGCGAAGAAGCAGGCTCCGCTCATCCCCGTGATGCTTTCCTCAAGGCCAAGCAATTCCTGATAAAAAGCTCTGCATTGTATCAGGTCGGCAACTTGAAGGTGCACATGGCCGACGCGCGTAGATGGAGGCAGGCCGCACCAGGCGTATGCCGTCCCATCAAGCTCCGCCAGCAGGTTTTCGGCGTACAGCGGAACGCTCGGCTCGCTGGCCTCTAATCGCCCATTACGCCAGGGCCAGGCGCTGCGCGGGCGGTCACGGTACAGCTCGATCCCATTGCCATCCGGATCGGCAAGGTAGATTGCCTCGCTGATGCCGTGATCTTCGCACCCCTGCAAGGGATAGCGTCTCTCTTGCAAGTTGAGCAAGGCGCAGGCAAGGTCTACCCGGCCAGGCAGCAGCAGCGCCAGGTGATATAGCCCGGTTGTACGTTCAGGCCGGTGTGGCGCGGAACTGCGCGCCGTCAATAGCAGCAGCGGATGTTCTCCGCCCAGGACTACACTGTCATCGCTGCGAGCCAGTATCGTACAGCCGAGTACGTCCTCATAGAACCGGCGTGAGCGTTTCAGGTCGGCAACAACCAGAGAGACGAAGCCCAACTCCATGACGCGTTTCCTCTCTTTCTGCTCTCCACACGTTCTATTGGGGAAGCGGGACACCCAGTTGAGCAAGAATACCAGCGACGCCGGCATCGGGACGGGCATCGGTGACGAGGGATTGCAAGCGACCATTCTTGATGGTATAGATCTGTACCTCCTCTGGCATCACTATTTTTTTGCCGGTGGCGGCGATAGGTGGCAGACCCGGCAGCGCGAGCGTCCCTATGTGGGTTCCTGTGATATGCGAACAGGCGACGATGGTATCCCCGTTCTCCTCGAAGCGCGAAATGTTGAAGGCGAAATCCGGGAAGGCCGTCAACAGGATATGCATAAAGTCGATAAATTCCGCTTTCCCGAGCGGCTGCGGTGTAGGACCTGTCAGGACGAAATCCTCCGCCACTAACGGCGATAGCGCTGCGGCATCGTTTGCCTCCCAGGCTTTCAACCCGCTTTGAACGAGTGCGATGTTAGACATAGGTGTCTCCTTCCATCGGGTACGATTGGTGATCGTACATTGCTGTACCTTGTTTTTCATCAATGCTTACGTTAGAATGATGATGAGTTGAACGACTCTTCGTTTCTACGATTGTAAGCATACAGGAAGGGCGTGGTAAGAACGTGAACAAACGTGTGAGTAGCAGATGGGCCGATTGCAGATAAGCGTTCTTGGGTTTCCCGAAGTGCGTCATGAAGAGCAAGCGCTCAAATTTCGCTCGCGCAAAGTGCTGGCACTCCTGCTTTATCTTGCTGTTGAAGGACACCGGGTCACGCGTGAGAAGATCAGCGCCCTGCTCTGGCCGGAGAGCGAGGAGGGGGCGGCTCGCGCCACCCTGCGCCGAACCCTTGCCGATCTGCGTGATGCGCTGGGCGAGAGTTCCACACACACGCATCTGATAGTTGAGCGCGGTATGCTTGGCTTCGCCCTTACGCCCGGTGACGAACTGGACGCTCACGTTGTAGACGCTGCGTTCAATCTGCTACGCCCCCCTGCTGCCACGCAGCAGGCCATCGAGCGCGGTGCACTCATCGATCAGCTTCAGCAGGCCGTGCGCCTATGCCGTGGCAATTTCCTGGAAGGCTTTTCGCCGGGTGATGCCCCCGATTTTGATAACTGGATAGGTGAGCAGCGAGCCGCGTGGCAGCGGCGCATGAGCCTGCTCTATGAGCGGCTTGCACAGATGCAGGCCGAGCAGGGTGACGTGCCGGGCGCTGTCGAGACGGCCAATCGCTGGCTCGCGCACGATCCCCTTGATGAATCCGCCTACCAGCGCCTCATGCGGCTCTATCTGGCCGCCGGAAACCATAGGTTCGCCCTCAATGTCTACGCCGAGTGCCGCAGGATGCTGGCCGAAGAACTGCGCGCCCGGCCACTGGCCGCAACGCAGGCGTTAGCTGAACGCATTCGTCGCGCGGCCAGCGGAACCTCTGCAACGGATGAAGGGGCAGGCTCAGCATTATCACCGGCGCAGAAGCCTTCTGCCCCCATGGCGCCATCTCGCCAGGCCGCCCTTGATACGCAGATGATAGGCCGTTCGAGCGAACACCTGGCGCTGGTCGAAATCTACCAGGCAGTGCGGCAGGGGCAGGAGCAGGTGGTGTTTATTACGGGCGAAGCCGGTATTGGCAAGACGCGGCTCACACGCGAATTCCTCGGTTGGGCACACGCGCAGGGCGCCGACATACTGCAAGCGCGGGCCTTCGAGACAGGAGGACGGCTGCCCTATCAACCGCTGGTAGAAAGCTTTCGTCCACGCCTGGAGCGCGAAAATGCTCCCGAAGATCTGCTCAGCGACAACTGGCTGGCCGAACTGACACGCCTCTTCCCCGAACTGCGTGATCGCTACCCCGATCTCCCCGCCGCAGCAGGCGATGAGATGACGGCGCGCGTCCGGCTGTACGAGGCTATTGCACGCCTGGGCCACGCCCTGGCGGAAAAAGCCCCTATCGTCCTTGCGCTGGATGATCTGCACTGGGCCGATGAGGCCACGCTCGATGTCCTGCATTATGTCGCGCGGCGCTGGCGGGAAAGCCGTACATCAATCCTGCTGCTTCTGAACCTGAGGAGCGAAAACCTCTCCAGCGCGGGTATCCTCAGTGATTGGATGGCGGAACTGGAGCAAAACACAGAAGCCACACATCTTCACCTTGAGGAGTTGACCTGCGAAGAGACGCTGCAATTACTGGAGACGCTGGCGCTCAGTTTCGACCAGCACGAGCGCGAACGCGCCGAGGCGTTCGGGCGCTGGCTCTTTCGCGAGACGCGCGGGCAACCCCTCTATGTCACTGAAACGCTCAAAGCTCTGCTTGAGCGTGGACTGCTGACGCGCCGCCTGAGTAACGATGGTCAGTGGCGGATCGATTTTCTGAGCAGTTCCATCAATGAAGCGGAGGTTCAGCGCTTTCTTCCCCCGGGGGTACGCGAAGCAATTCGCATCCAGCTCAACCAGGTAGCAGCGGCTTCCTTCGGCGTGCTGGTCGCGGCGGCGGTGCTGGGGCGCGCGGCCTCTTTCGAACAACTCTGCCTGGTAGCGGACCTGAATGAGCAAGCCGGGCTGCTGGCATTGGATGAACTGCTGCGCAGGCGCTTCTTACGCGAGGGAGGCGCCAGAGAAGCTAGCTTCAATGCTCTAGATGATGGCATCTCTACAGGGAAGTATTTCTTCACCCATGACAAAGTTCGCGATGTCGTCTATTCCGAAGCAGGCGCGGCACGGCGGCGCGTGTTTCATCGGCGCGCCCTGGAAAGATTGCCTCTGGCTCCGGCGGCGGAGCGGTTGCAGCATGCACTCGCGGCTGGATTGAATGAGCAGGCGTTCTCGTTATGTGTGATCGCTGGCGACGACGCCATGCAGATGTTCGCGCTCAACGATGCACGTGGCTTCTATCAGCAAGCCCTGCATCTCCTGCCCGGGCTTCAACAGGCACAGCCGCTGACCGGCACACAACATGTGTATAGCCAGCTTGGCCGCACGTATGAATTGACGCATAGAGCAGAAGATGCAAAAATGACATACCAGGACATGCTTGCTTATGCACGGCAGGCACACGCGGTTGCTATGGAGTGCGCAGCTCTCAGCCGCCTGGCTATCCTGGCCGTCCAGGCCCATCTTGATTTCGCGCATGCCGCCGCACTTCTACAACGTGCGCTCCGCCGCGCGGAACAGGTCAACGACAAAGCACTGATCGCCGATGTCGAGTGGCACCTGGCGCAGCTGGGATTTTACGACTTTGACGCAGCGAAAATCATCGCCCACGGCCAGCGGGCGCTGGCGCTAGCGCGAGAACTGGGCGCCGTGGAGTTAACGGCACGCTGCCTGAATGTCCTCTCCTATGGGAAAAAACAGGATGGTCAGATGAGCGAAGCGGAGCACTATGCCAGAGAGGCCAGCACGCTTTTCCAGAGCATCGGGAATCGCGCTATGGAAGCCGATAGCACCTGCGTGACGGCGAATATTTGCATGAATCAGGGACGTGTCGAGGAGGGCATCGCTCTCGCCCAGATGGCTTACGAGGTGAGCAAGGCAATCGGCAATGCATGGGGCCAGGTGAACAGTATGTATCACCTGGCATTCGGGAAGCTGGAACGGGGCGCAGCTACGGAGGCGCTGCTGCTGGCGGAACGCTGTATTGCTCTTACTGAGGAATTCAAGCTCCAGGTGTTACAGGTAAACGGGTATATTCTGCGGGGCATCGTGCAGCGAACCCTCGGAGCAGTAGCCGAGGCTTGCGTTACCCATGTAAAAGCACTGCAACTCAGTCAACAGATATCATCACCGGCATTTATAGCAGCAGCCGCTATCGAGTTATGCGCGGACTACGCCATGCTGGGACGCTGGGAGGACGCTGGCATGCTCGCGCTGGAGGCAGCTACAGGAAAATCCGATCTCTTTATGCTGGAATTCGGCTTGAGCCGCTGGTATATGACCGAAGCCCTGCTACGCTCAGGGCATGTACAACTGGCGGCGGAAGATCTCGCACGCTGGAAGGCCCGTATAGGAGAGAGTCCGCGCCATCGTATTCCTTACCTGCGCGCCGTGGCTATACTTGCTCGCTTCCAGGGGCAAAACGCTTCCGCCAGCGCCGCCCTCCAGGAAGCCCTGGCGCTTGCCCGGGCGCTCCAGATGGAAAGCGAGCAGGAAGAGATTGAGTCTTCTTTACAGGCACAATTATAAAAAAGCGCTCCTTTCGTAATTTCCTCTATATCAACATAACCCGCCGTCCCTGTTTTTGTGCGCCTGCAACCTCCATTCCCCGGCGGGCCGCGCAGCGGTGGACCGTCAGGGATATCGGCACATGGCTGAATGTGAATTCTCGCGGCCACCTTGACATACAAATCGTTTTGTCTTATCATTGGTTCAGGTGCAAATCGATTTAGCGATAGAGCCTGACCCGATCAGTCCAGATGGAGCCGGCGGAGATGTTTTCCGCCGGCTCGCTGGAGCATACTCTATTTCTTTAAGGAGAACTCAGTGCATAACGTCCTGGACCTGAGCGAAATTCTCTCCGATGAACTGGTGCAAAGGCGCGAAGATGGCTACGATGTGAGCGCGCTTGAGCAGGAGGTTGCGCAGGCCGTCGCCGGGGGCACAGACGCGGAGCGCGCGCGCCTCTACGATCTGCTGGATCAGACAACGAGACGTGATGGCTGGCCGTATGACGAGCCTTCGACGCTCGCCGAGATCAGGGCATCCCTGCCGCCGGCGCCCGCGCTGCCAGAACTTACCCTGAGTGCGAACGCACTGCGTGACCGCCTGCGGGCCGCGTGGCTGGGGCGCTGCGCGGGCTGCAACCTGGGCAAGCCCGTCGAGGGATGGGATCGCGCCGATATTCGCCAGTACCTCGAAGCCGCTCATGCCTACCCGCTTGACAATTATTTCCCGAAACTGGAAGCCCCGCCTGACGGGCGCGAACGCAACTGGCGCGAACTGCACCGCAGCTGGGCCGAAACGACCAGGGGCAACATCCGTTTCATGCCCCGCGATGACGACATCGACTACACCATCCTCGGCCTGTATATTCTCGAAACCTACGGATTTGACTTCGGGCCGCAGAACGTCGCGCAGACCTGGCTCTCGCACATGCCCTTCCTGACCACCTACACGGCGGAGCGCGCGGCCTATCGCAATCTCGTTTATGGCTTGCAGCCGCCGGAGACGGCAACCTATCGCAATCCCTACCGCGAGTGGATCGGGGCACAGATCCGCGCCGATATGTGGGGCTACGTCTCGCCGGGCCAGCCCAGGCGCGCCGCCGATCTGGGCTACCGGGACGCGATCCTCTCGCACACACAGAATGGCATCTACGGCGAGATGTGGGCGGCGGCGCTCATCGCCTCCTGCTTTGTCGCTCCCGACATGAGGACCGCGCTTGAGTGGTCGCTGGCGGAGGTACCGCCGCGCTCGCGTCTGGTTGAAGCTGTGCGTGATGTGATGGAGATGCACGCGCGCGGCCTCGATTGGGAAACGGCCCGCGACGAGATGCAAACGCGTTTCTACGGCCATTATAGCTTTGTCCACACGGTGAACAATGCCGCCGTGCTGGCCGCCGCGCTGCTATGGGGCGAAGGCGACTACACGCGCACGATTGGCCTTGCCGTCCAGGGCGGATGGGATACCGATTGCAACGGCGCGACGGCGGGTTCGGCCTTCGGCGCCATGCACGGCACCAGGGCGCTCCCCGGCTATTGGATCGAGCCGCTCAATGATCTTATTCGCAGCGCGGTCTTTGGCTTCGACAACTCACGTATCTCTGATCTTGCCGAACGCACGCTTGCATTAGCGCTCAACCATGCGCAGCGGCGCGATTGATCGCGCCGCTGCGTACAGAAAGGATGTCCGCCTTTAATTCGTCAAATGCAAGTTCTTGACGTGCAAAACGATTTTATGCTATCGTCCATGCCAGAAATATTCATTTCAGGAGGCAATAAGTGGTAACGATAGCCGACGTAGCCGAAAGAGCAGGGGTGAGCAAGACCACCGTCTCGCATGTGCTCAGCGGGAAACGCCCGGTAGCAGCGGCGACGCGCGAACGCATCGAACAGGTTATAGAAGAACTGGGCTTCCGTCCGAACGCGCTGGCGCGCAGCCTGCGCATGCAGCGCACGCAGATGGTCGCGCTCATCCTCCCGGACATTACCAACCCATATTATCCGATGCTCGCGCGCGGATTGCAGGATGCGCTGGTTGAGGAGGGCTATCACGCCTTCCTCTGCAACACCGACGGTGACAAAGAGCAGGAAGCCGCGTTCATCGCCGATGCTGTGCAGCGAAAGGTAGACGGCATCGTTCTGGCTTCTCTGTATTCCAGGACGCAAGATGTAGACGAGTACATCAAGAACGGTGCTATCTTCGTCTCGCTCAGCTCCGCCATCGTGCATCCAGAGGTGGATCGCATCTCCTCGGACAACGAGCAGGGAGCGATCCTTGCCACACGTTACCTGCTTGAATGTGGGCATCAGCGCATCGGCATGATCGGCAGTTCGCTGGAGCAGCATCCGAGCAGCACACGCCTCAAGGGATTCCGCAAGGCGCTGGAGGAGGCCAGCATCTCCTTTGATGACACGTTGTTTGCGCAGGGAGATTTTACACGGGCTGGCGGTGCGCGGGCAATGCGCAAGTTGATGGAGCAGCCGGATCGTCCGACAGCCGTCTTTTGCGCGAACGACCTGATGGCTATTGGCGCGATGGACACCGCCCACGAACTGGGGCTGCGCATTCCCGAGAATGTGGCTATCATCGGCTACGACGATATCGAGGCGGCTTCGCTGGTCTCACCGAAGCTGACCACCGTGCTGAACCCTGCTTATGAAAAGGGCAAGGCCGCCGGTCAGCTCCTGCTAGAGCGCGTGCGGGGAAAGTACAAGGGACCGGGCCGGCATGTGTTTATACCACCCCGCTTTATCAAGCGGGAATCAGCCTGACCTTCAGGCCAGAGCAGCTTTCCGCTGCTCTATCAAAAGAAGATGATATGGATGAGTTGTCATCCTGTCATAAGAAATACCGGTATCTTTTATTTTGAGACACAAAGCAGTTCTTGAAAGAAAGGCGCGACGCCCAGGCGTCGTAGCAAGGAGGAGCAGTTATGTATCTCCCCGTTTCACGTCGGCGTTTCTTAGCACAAAGTGGTCAATTCGCGCTGGGGGCAAGCGCGGCAGGATCGATCCTGGCAGCCTGCGGCGGCTCCCAGTCTTCCGGCGGCAGTGGCAAGCCATCGGGCACCGTCAAGATGTGGATCGGCCAGGATGACGCCAAGCGGCGCCAGTACATCAAGACGCATGACATCGATGCCTTCAACAAAACCCACCCGGATATCACGATGGACGTGAGCTTCAAACCCATCGATGGCATCGACCGTCTCATCCAGGTCGCGCTCCCCGCGGGAAACGGGCCTGACCTGGTTCCAACGCCCGGCCCATCTTACGCGCTCCAGTACATTACCGCGAACCTGCTGCTTGACATCGACAAGTACGCGCAGCAATATAACTGGAAGAGCAAATTCTTCCCCTGGGCGCTCGATGCTGGCCGCGTCAATGGCAAGCTCTACTCGCTGCCAACCTCCTACGAGACAATGCTCATTTACTACAACTCGACGCTCTTTCAGCAGAAAGGTTGGAAGCCACCGACCAACCGCAGCGAGTTCGAGGCGCTGGCGGAGGAGTGCATGGGCCAGGGCATCGTGCCCTTCATGGCGGGCAGCGCGGACTGGCGACCGGCAACCGAGTGGTTCGTTACTGTATTCTTCAATAATTATGCCGGCCCCGAAGCAGTTTACCAGGCGCTTACCGGCAAGCTGCCCTGGACCGATCCGGTCTTCGTCGACGCCATCACGCTGATGAACAACTATTTCCAGAAGGGCTGGTTTGGCGGCGGCGTCAAGCAGTACTTCACCAATAAATTCGATCCGCAAGATGCTGCTTTCGCGCAAGGGAAGGCGGCGATGGACATGGAGGGGACCTGGGCCTTCTCTAACTGGCCCAGCTTCTTTGGCCCGCCGCACAGCAACACGGATTACAACTGGATGCCCGTGCCACCGCTGCGCGATGGCCTGCCCAACCCGATCTACCCGCTCGGTATCGGCGGCACCATCTCGATTAGCGCCAGCAGCAAGGTCGCTGACGCGGCAGCCGAGTATCTCGACTGGTACTATTCGACGCCCAAACGCATGACGCAGGAGATGGCCGATATGGACTTCGAGGCCCTGCCCATCTACGTGAAGGCTTCGGACTTCCCGTCGAACATCAATCCACGCCTGCGCGATCACTACCTGTCGATCAATGACGCTACCTCCAAAGGCGTCTTTGGCTACACGACGTGGACCTTCTGGCCGCCCAAATCAGATGTGTGGACCTATCAGGGTATGGATAAGGTTCTGACCGGCAATATCACGCCCGCGCAGTACTGCGCCCAGTTGGACTCGATCTTCAAGAAGGAACTGCAACAGGGCGTTGTGCCGCCTATCCCTAAAGGGAGCATCTAATGCCGCTTGAACAAGTCACAAGTTCTGTAAGTTCGTCCAGCCGGGGTGCGCTCACGCAAGAGCGCACCCCGGCGCGGCGTGCCAGGCGCCAATCGCTACAACGAAGGCGCGGCCTGATAGCCTGGGCCTTTATGCTGCCCTTTCTGGCCGTCAGCGCTTTCGTTGTGCTCGGTCCCTCGCTCTCTTCCTTCTATTACTCGCTCACCGATTGGACGGGGCTGGGGGCGGCGCACTTCATTGGCCTGGCAAATTTCCAGCAACTCCTGGCGGATGCGGATTTCCATAAAGCCATTCTCTTCAATCTCTTCTGGATGGCCTGGTTCCTGACTATTCCTATGGCGCTGGGGCTGTTCGGCGCGTTCCTGCTCTCGCAGATCAAACGCTTCCAGATGTTTTTCCGCGCAGCTTATTTTGTGCCCTATATTATTGCCAGCGTCGTGAATGCCGCGATCTGGGAACAGATCCTCGATCCGCAGCAGGGGCTTGCCTTCGAACTGGATAAAATCGGCATTCACTGGCTGGACAAGGTTTTCTTTTTCGGCGATCAACACCTGGCGCTGCCCTCGGTGGCCTTTGTCGATAGCTGGCACTTCTGGGGCTTCCTGCTGATCTTCTTTCTTGCCGCCATGCAATCGGTCGATAAGGATCTCTACGAGGCTGCCAGAGTGGATGGCGCCAATCGCTGGCGCCAGTTCTGGCACGTGACGCTGCCCGGTATCCTGCCGGTCTTCGGCATCCTGGTACTGCTTGTCACCGTCTGGTCGCTGATAACCTTTGAGTATCCCTACATCATCACCCAGGGCGGACCTGCCGGCGCAACCCAGATATTGACGGTGCTGCTTTACCAGGACGCATTCGCGAACAACGAGGCAGGCTACGCCGCCGCGATGGGCATTACTATCAGTATTATCGCTATCGCCATTACGCTCGTCTATCAGTACTTGCAACGAAGGGGGGTGGAGATTTGAAGGCTGTTTCTGCCGGTCAGCGCAAGCCGCGTTCACGCCTCAATGTACTGACGCCGGTGTACTATATCATAGCGGCTGTGCTCGCATTCTACGCGCTCGGCCCTCTGCTGGTGTTGATCTTCGACGCTTTGAAATCGGATACAGAGATCGGACTGAATCCGCTGGGGCCGCCGCTGCATCCGCTATTCAGCAATTTCGCGCAGGCGTGGGAGCAGGGCGATCTGGGCACGACGATGCGCAACAGCGTGATTATCACCGGCGGTACGATCCTGGGTGTATGGGTTATCGCGGGCATGGCCGCGTATGCTCTAACACACCTGGACCTGCCGGGGAAAAACGGGGTGTTCGCGTACCTGATCGTCAGCTTCGCGATCCCGTTCCAGCTTTTCCTGGTGCCGCTCTACTTCCTGTTCAGCCGCCTGCACCTGACCGATAACCTGCTCGGCCTGATTATCATCTACTGGGCGGTCAACAGTCCCTTCGCGATCCTGCTGCTGCGCTCGTTCATGCTCTCGCTGCCGCGCGAGTTCAGCGATGCGGCGCGCGTGGATGGCGCCAACGATCTCCAGGTGCTCTCGCGCATTGTGGTGCCGCTCTCCACGCCGGGCTTCCTGACCGTGGGCCTGGTGGTTGGCTTCGCGGCCTGGAACGAGTTCACCTATGCCGTGACCTTTATCCAGGACAATTCGCTCATGCCCGTCTCGACGAGCTTCCTGGCTTTCCAGCAGGCATTTCATAGCTACTGGGGCCTGATGGATGCAGCAGCCCTGATTATTATTCTGCCGGTGATTGTGCTGTTCCTGATTTTGCAGCGCCGCTTTATCGAAGGCGTCTCAGCCGGCGGGCTGCGAGGATAACCGGGGAAAATATGCAGGGAACCTGGCGGAACTCTGTCCGGGGGACAGGTATCCCTGCACCCTCCCTTATGGCTGGTGTGCTACACGTCCGCTTCAAAACCGGAGATGTTGATGCCCAGATCGGGCATAACCTCGCCGGCGGTATCCTCGACGAATGGGATTTGCTGGTCGTCATCGTTGAAAATTTCGACATTGATGCCCAGGCTTTGCAGCTCTTTCACCAGGACCTTGAAGGCTTCGGGGACGCCCGGCTCGGCGGTACTCTCGCCTTTGACGATAGCCTCATAGGTTCTGACACGCCCACCTGTGTCGTCTGACTTCACCGTCAGGATTTCTTGCAAGGTATGGGCTGCGCCATAGGCTTCCAGCGCCCAGACCTCCATTTCGCCGAAGCGCTGACCGCCGAACTGCGCCCGGCCACCGAGCGGCTGCTGCGTAATCATGCTGTAAGGACCGGTGGAGCGGGCGTGCACTTTGTCTTCAACAAGGTGGGCCAGCTTGAGCATATACACGTAGCCAACCGTGACAGGATCGTCGAAAGGCTCGCCTGTGCGCCCGTCGAAGAGCTGCGTCTTGCCGCTCTCTGGCAGGCCGGCGCGGCGCAACAACTCCTCAATATCCGCTTCCGTCGCGCCATCGAAGACAGGCGAGGCGACTTTCATCCCCAGTACCCCGGCAGCCCAGCCCAGATGCGTCTCAAGGATCTGCCCGATATTCATGCGCCCCGGTACGCCCAGCGGCGTCAGGATGATATCAATGGGGGTGCCATCGGGCAGGAAGGGCATATCTTCAACCGGCAGGACGCGTGAGATGACGCCTTTATTGCCGTGGCGGCCAGCCATCTTATCCCCCACGCCGATCTTGCGCTTCTGCGCGACGCTCACGCGTACAACATGATTCACGCCTGCGGGCAACTCGTCGCCCGCGTAGCGCGAAAAGATCTTCACGTCGATCACTTTGCCGTGCTCTCCGTGGGGCATGCGCAAGGATGAGTCCTTGACCTCGCGCGCTTTTTCGCCGAAGATCGCGCGCAAAAGCTTCTCCTCCGCCGTCAGTTCGGTCTCGCCCCTGGGAGTGATCTTGCCCACCAGAATGTCCTGCGGGCCGACCTCGGCGCCCACATAGACAATGCCGTACTCATTGAGATTGCGCAGGCCCTCCTCACCCACGTTGGGGATATCGCGCGTGACCTCTTCGGGTCCCAGCTTCGTGTCGCGTACCTGAAGCTCGTACTCGTCGATGTGGATCGAGGTGAAAACGTCATCGCGCACCAGCCGCTCACTAATCACAATAGCATCCTCGAAGTTGCAGCCCTCCCAGAGCATGAACGCGACCAGCACGTTCTGGCCCAGCGCTAACTCGCCGTTCTCCGTCGAGGTGCTGTCGGCGATCACCTGGCCCGCGCGGACGCGCTCTCCCCTGCGCACAATCGGGCGCTGATTGATGCAGGTCCCGGCGTTCGAGCGCATAAATTTGCGCAGCCTGTAAGTGTAGAGAGCGCCCTGCTCATCCATAATCTCTATCTGGCGAGCTGTGGCCGAAACCACTTCGCCGCTGACCTGGCTGAGCACGACGTGACCGGAATCGATAGCGACCTGCCGCTCCATGCCCGTGCCACAGATGGGCGCCTGCGGCCTGAGCAGCGGCACGGCCTGGCGCTGCATATTCGCACCCATTTGAGCGCGGCTCACGTCGTCGTGCTCCAGGAACGGGATCAATGCAGTGGCAATGCTGACGATCTGGCGCGGGGAGATATCGACGTAATCGATATTGTCCGCGCGTTCCTCGATAAACTCGCCCCGGTAGCGCGCGGCGATATATTCCTCGCCGAACTCATTATTCTCGGTCAGGCGCGTATTGGCCTGGGCAATCCTGAAGTTCTCCTCAGCGTCGGCGGTATAGTATTCCACCTCGTCGCTTACGAAGGGCCTGATATGCACTTCGGCCTGACCCGGCAGATCCGCGAGCCTGCGAAACAGAGCCTCATCGACGCGCACAGAAGTACGCGCTTTGAGCAGGACCTCACCATCAGGTGTGACACTATCCTGGCCCTCGCGCCCGACCACGCCGCGCAGTTCGCGCCCGATCAAGCGAGGGTCGCTGGCAGGCAGGCGGTGATAGACGCGGCGGTATGGCGTCTCGATAAAGCCGTACTGGTTGATCTGCCCGTAGGTTGCCAGATAGCCGATCAGGCCGATATTGGCGCCATCGGGCGTCTCAACTGGACAGATACGCCCGTAGTGCGATTGATGTACGTCGCGAACCTCCAGGTTCGCACGATCCCGCGAAAGTCCGCCGGGACCGAGGGCGGAGAGACGACGCTTGAGGCCGACCTCAGAGAGCGCGTTGGTCTGCTCCATGAACTGGGATAACTGGCTGCCCCCGAAGAACTCGCGCAGCGCCGCAGCGACGGGACGAACGTTAATCAGTGCGTTGGGCGTAACCTGGCCCGGCTCCACGACGCTCATGCGCTCCTTAATCATACGTTCCATGCGCAACAGCCCGACGCGGAACTGTGCCTGGAGCAGCTCACCCACGCAGCGCACGCGCCGGTTGCCCAGGTGATCGATGTCGTCGGGGCGACCACGACCATTATTCAAAGCGATGATGCGACGAACGATATGAACCAGATCGTCAAGTGTCAGCGTGTGCTGATGTTGCGGGATGGCGAGATCAAACTTGCGATTGAGCTTGTAGCGCCCGACGCTGCCCAGGTCGTAGCGGCGTGGATTAAAGAACAGGTTCTTGATCAGCGCGCGCGCATTGTCCAGCGTGGCAGGGTCGCCGGGACGCAGCTTTTTATAGAGTTCGAGCAGCGCCTCGTTCTCGGTTTTCACCGGGTCGCGCTCCAGCGTTGACTGGATATAACGCACATTGGGATCATTGTCGGCGGCGGCGAAGGCAGCGATCATACCCCCGTCGGTGGTGAGATCCAGTTCCTCCCTGGAGTAGCTTGCGCGCGCTACGCCCCCCAGCGCACGCAGCAGCGTCGTGACGGGCAGCTTGCGCTTGCGATCAACCTTGACCGAGAGCAGGTGTTTGCTGCTGGTTTCGAACTCCAGCCACGCCCCGCGATTGGGAATCAGCTTTGCGCCGGCAAGCTGCCTGCCTGTCGAGGGGTCATTGTCCAGGGTAAAGTAGGCTCCGGCGGAGCGTACAAGCTGGCTCACGACCACACGCTCTGTTCCGTTGATGATAAAGGTTCCCTGCCGGGTCATCAGCGGGAAGTCACCCATGAAGAGATCCTTTTCGATAACTTCGCCCGTTTCTTTGAAGGTCAGGCGCGCCTTTACTGTGAGGGGCGCGGCATAGGTGGCATCGCGTTCGCGGCAGACCTCCTCGCTCAGTCTGGGCCGTCCGAACGGGTCGAGAGGAACAAGCAATTCCAGGCTCAGGTTTCTGCCGGTGAAGTCGTCGATGGGAGAAATTTCCGCGAAAAGTTCGTGCAAGCCTTCTTTCTTAAACCACTCAAACGAGTCTATCTGGACCTGAATAAGATCTGGCATGGGGTGGATATCAGGGATACGCGCAAAAGAGACACGCTCAGGGAGAGGTGACTGGTGAGAAGCGCTAGAGAGACGTGGATCTTGAATCTGTTTGCTCTGACTTTGCATACGGCGTTGCTCCTTTCACCTCGCCGTCAACGAGGTTGGCGAGAGACACGATAAGGCCCCTCACAGCAGGTGAAGAGCCTGGTCCAGTACAACAGGTCGATAAGTGACTGAGGGATCAAAACACACAGAGGAAACCTGTGGGCTACTCAAGACAAGGAGCTACACGGTTTCCAGATCAGAGTGAATGAAAAAGAAGATGACTGTGTGAAACTATGAAATAGGACGCTTTACAACAACGACGACGATACACATGCGAACTTCTATGGGGATAGAAGTCGTTTAATAGGATACCCGAAAAATTGCCAAAAAACACCGGTCATCTGGACATTGTATTTTTTTTAGAGGTGGAGTATAATTATGATGTGGGGATTTATTATCCCTTCTAGTGTCTTATGGCTTCCGAAACCCCCAAAATTTAGAAGATCCGTTCTATTTTTATGCCTCTGACAGCGAAGCTCCGCAGGCGCTTCGCATAGGAGGGAAGGAAGGCCGGTGGGCGCCTGTGGCGCCCACCGGCCTTCCTTCCCTGGCCCCTACCGTGGCACAGATTGGCCTGGCAGGCGTGCCGGAACCACCGTAGGGGCCGCCCTTGTGGCGGCCCACGCATATATTCCCATCGGCCCGGGGACCATTGCCCCACAAAACGGTCCCGAAAAACGGAGGAATGATCAGATCTCTACCAGGACTTCACTCCCCTGCGGTTCTGGCTGGCCTTCGTCCCAGATGATAGTGTGCGCTCGCGTCGCGCTTCTGAGATCGACGAGGGCGGAGGCTAAAGCCAGGCGCAGCGCTGGCCGCGCCCGGATATGGATTGTATCCAGATCGGCGCCGACGGAGAGGCCGCGTTCAGCCTTGTGACGGCGAACCTGGCGCAGCATCTCCAGCAGCGCGTCCCCGATCTCCTCGGCCCTGGCGTCGATCCATTCGGGATGTTCAGCGGGCCACGCCGCAACATGGATCGAAGCCGCGCCATCCGTGGCCCGGAATAACTCCCGGTAGATCTCTTCCGTAACGTAGGGCAGGAAGGGCGCCAGCATCTTCAAGACGCTGAGCAGCGCGTGATAGAGCGTCCAGCGCGCCACCTCACGCTCAGGTCCGGCGGCGTGATAAAGTCGCGCCTTCGCCAGTTCCAGGTAGTTGTCGCAGAGATCCGACCAGAAAAATTGTTCGATCTCCCCGCGTGCCGCCGCGTACTCGCTCTTTTCCAGCGCGCTCGTCGCGGCAGCAATGGTGCGAGCCAGCCTGGAGAGCAGCCAGCGATCAGTGGGCAGAAGCGCCGACGGGCCAGCGAGTGCGCCGGGCCGATATCCTTGCAGGTGGCGCTCCGCGAAGCGACTCGCGTTCCAGAGCTTCGTCACCAGCCTGCGGCCAGGAGCAAGCAGTTCAAGGCTGAACGGTGTATCGCTCCCTGGCCTGCCCGAAGCCGCCCAGTAGCGCAGCGCGTCGGCGGATTCTCGCTCCATCAACTCCATCGGATCGACTGCCTTATGATCTCTGGATTTGGAGATCTTGCGCCGTTCGGGTGAGAGCGCGTGCCCTGAAATCAGCGCCTCGCGCCAGGGGATCTCTCCGGTATGATAGAGCGCCTTGACGATGGTATAGAACGCCCAGGTGCGAATGATGTCGTGTCCCTGCGGGCGCAGGCTCGCAGGGAAGTGCTGCCCGAACCAGGATGGGTCATCGCTCCAGCGGGCAACGATCAGCGGCGTGCAGGACGACGTGGCCCAGGTATCCATGACATCCGGCTCAGGCGCGAAGTCCGTGGAGCCGCAGGCGCATGGCCGCCCCGGTCCGCTGGCACGCGGATCGACGGGCAACTGCTCCAGCGTCGCCAGCATGATTTCGCCGCAGGCGCGACAGGTCCACGCCGGGAAGGGAACGCCCAGGTAGCGCTGGCGCGAGATGCACCAGTCCCACTGGAGGTTCTCAACCCAGTGCTCGTAGCGCTGGCGCATATATTCAGGGCGCCAGGCGATCCTGCGCCCGGCCTCCAGAAAGCGCTCCTTCTGATCCAGAATGCGAATGAACCACTGCCGCGTATGCAGGTACTCGACGGGCGTGCCGCAGCGCTCATGCGTCCCGACGCTGTGCTCTATCATCTCCTGGCGCGGCAGCAGGCCCCGCCCGGCCAGGTCGCGCAGAATGCGTTCGCGCGCCTCGCTGATCGTCAGCCCGGCATAAGCTCCGGCGAGCGCGGTCATGCGCCCGTCGCGCCCGATGGCCGGGCGCAGGGGAAGCTGATGCGTGCGCCACCAGCGAACATCCGTCGAATCGCCAAAGGTGCAGCACATAACGGCGCCGCTCCCCTTCGCCGGGTCCGCCAGATCGTCGGTGAGAATGGGAACCTCTATCCGCTCTTGCGGAAGCTCTCCCCAGGCGATGCTCGCCGTTGTGCCAATCAAATGTGCATAGCGCGCGTCACCAGGATGGACGAAGATGGCTACGCAGGCCGGCAGGAGTTCCGGGCGCGTGGTGGCAATCGGCAGCGTCTCGCCATTCTGGCAGCGGAAGGCCAGCGTTGAGAATTGCGTTGGCAGCGTCAGATCGTCGACCTCGGCCTGGGCGATGGCCGTCTGGCATTCGGGACACCAGAGCGCCGGCGCCGACTGCGCATAGGCACGACCAGCCTGGTAGAGCTGGATGAATGACCACTGCGAGACGCGCTGCGCCTGCGGTCCGATGGTAGAGTAGCACTGCTCCCAATCGACGCTCAGAGCCAGGCGGCGCCAGATGGTTTCAAAGCGCTGCTCCGCCTGCTGGATCAGGCGCAGGCACTCCTCGATGAATTGCGCAGGCTCGACCTCCGTTGCCTTGCGCCCGGTGGTCTTTTCGACGAAGCGCTCGGTAGGCAGGCCATTGTCATCGAAGGCCATCGGATAATAAACGCGCTCGCCGTGCATCCTGCGGAAACGCGCAATGATATCCGCGTGGGTATACGAGTAACAGTGGCCGATGTGCAGCGCGCCCGAAACGGTGAGCGGCGGCGTATCGATGGTGAAGATGGGACCTGAGCCGGCGCGATCAAAGCCATACAGGCCAGTCTCGGCCCAGAGGCGAGCCAGGCGCGGCTCAGCCTCGCGGAAATTGTAACGGTCGGGCAGCATGGAATGGTACCTCCTCTTAAAAGGCTACTGAAAAGCGCCGTCAACTCGCAAGGACGAGGACGGCGCGACTCGTGGTACCACCTTGTTTTGACAATTGATCCGCCCAACCTGTGATTATTCCAGATCAATTGTCCTCTAACCAGCGCTAACGGGCTGTACCCGGAATGCTCTACCGCCGCGCTCCCGCGCAGCCTCAAACATTCGACTCACGAGCCACGTTCGGGAGGCGCGCTCGAAGGAGGCTCGCACCCGATGACCCCCACTCTCTGGCAAGCCGCTCTTCCCTACTCCGCTCGTTCCAGGTCTTTGCACATATTATTTCCAATATAGCTACTATAACATGTTCTTTGCTCCATCGTCAAGCGCCGGCACATCACGCCCCAGGGCTTTCCCCTGCTCAGGCCATTGATGCACGCGGCGCGCTGACGCGCCTCTGCGCTCCCCACAGGGAATGATAGGCTGCGCCACGCCCCGCCCATCATTTCCTGCGGGGAGCACCACTTTATATTTATAGCCAGTAGTCCCACGCTTCCTCCGGGGATGGAGAGTAAGGTGTGGCGCGGGTGCTCTGCACCCGCGCCACACCTTACTCTCCATCCAGCGAGCGCCGCAGGCGCGAGCACCAGGCAGGAAATCCATATCATCCACAGATGAAACTTTTTCGTAATAGGTGACGTGCAATCGAGTAGAGGACCTCATATACAGAAAGCGAGATCAATATGCCCAATTGGAGCCAGCACGATCTTCATAAGCACATGCACGTCTATTCTTCCGACGACATCAACATCGGACATATCGCGGAAGTATACGAAGATTCTTTTTTAATCCATAAAGGTTTTTTCTTCCCCAAAGATCGCTATATCCCATACAGCGCTATCACCGATGTTAAGGATGACCGCGTGCACCTCTCGCTGAGCGCAGCCGAAGTCCAGGAGAAGGAATGGGACAAACGGCCCGATTACGAGGATCATTTAGGCGATCCTCTCCAGTTGTTCTATGATCGCGGCCATGGAATACACGATCCCTTCGACGAAACCAATCCCGATGCGCCATAAGCGCTCTTTAGCGCGGTACGCATCGATCAATTTTTATTCATTATTCTTTAACTTTTCTCAATTTTTTAGAGGCTGTCAGGTGCTCGGCGTCCTGCCCTTGCCAGGTCTTCGCGCGGCTCCGCCGCGCAATATACCATCCAGAAGGCGAGCGCCACAGGCGCGAGGACGCAATTGTACCGCCAATCAAACACATTCTTAACACAAGAGAAGATACGGTTACAACCTGATTTTATCTACGGTAATCACCCGATGCTATGGCCTTAGCCGCTCTTATACAATAGAGGGGAAAATAAGAGCATGGACACGTATACAGGCACACGGTGTCAATCATCAATCCGCCTGTGAACTGACCACGAGGCCATAGGAGACCGACGCTGATTCTGTCGGTAAGTTTCCTGAAAGGGAGCGTGGAATTCATGGCAATTATCAATTCTGTTAGAGATGAACAGAGCGCCCTGTTAGCCGCGCAGACTGTTACCAGGGAGCGCTTTTCGCCTGGCAATGCATCGGGCTTCGCCGGGGAAGCGGGGCGATCATACGCCAAAGGCAGGCCCGAGCGCACTACCGAGCCTCTTGTCGCATTAGATGAGACAATAGACGAGATTGTCGACACTGACTCTCTACTTGACCGCATCGATGATGAAGACGATAGTGAGATCGATGCGCTGGAGGAAGATGATGTTGTGACGGTTCATACCGGGCGCTCCGCCACAGCAGGCGCAAAGCAGGCAACGGGTTCTGAGGATGCTTTTCAGAGCTATCTGCGTGATATTCGTGGCCTCGGGCTGCTAACGCATGCGGAAGAGATCGAACTGGCACAGCGCGCAGCTTCCGGCGATGAGATGGCGCGCCGCAAGTTGATCGAGTCAAACCTGCGCCTGGTTATCGCCATCGCGCGCCGCTATACCAGCACCGGCGTCCCCCTGATCGATCTTATCCAGGAGGGAAACCTGGGGCTGATGCGCGCGGCTGAGAAGTTCGACTACCAGCGTGGATGCCACTTCGGAACATATGCCACATGGTGGATCCGCCAGGCGGTGAGCCGCGCCGCCGGGGAGCAATCGCGCCTGATCCACTTACCGGAGCATGTCGCCACGCGCCTGCGCAAAGTGCGGCGTATCGCGGCGCAGCTCTCGCAGGAGAATGGCCTTGATCCCCTGCCCGAGCAGATCGCGGAGGCATGCCATATCGATGTCAACGAAGTCGTGGATCTGCTGGGAGTGATCGAACAGCCCGTTTCGCTCGATGCGCCCGTAGATGAAGAGGCCCGTTACTCACTGGCCGATACTCTGGAAGATAGTACCACTCCCGCTCCCGCTGAAACCGCCTCACAACACCTGCTCGGCGAAGAACTCCACCGCGCTTTAGCCCTGCTCACTCCCCGCGAACGCGCCGTAATCACGCTGCGCTACGGCATAGGAGATGGGCGCAGCCGCACCCTGCTCGAAGTCGGCAAGGAACTGGGCATTTCGCGCGAGCGTGTACGCCAGCTCGAAGTGGTCGCGCTGATGAAGCTGCGCGGCATTAGCGGCAATGCGACGCTGCGCGAGTGCGTATAAAATAATGTGACATAAATATGCCGCAGGCGGCGCCTGCGGCATATTTATGTCACATTACGGTCTCTCTTTCCCCGGTACCAGGCATCTCGACTCCCTCGCGGCATAGTGCTATACTACCCTACGGTTGCATGTGACATCATCGAGAGGAAACGTATGGATACCAGGACCGATCATACAGCGGAGGTTGACCTGGCCGACCAGCCCCGAACAACGCCCAACGCTGCCGCACATCATTCATGGCGCTTCATGTCTGCGTTTGATGTTCTCCTCACCTGCGCACTGGCGCTCGCCGCCATTGTTCCGCGCATTATTCTCGCCATGCAGCTTGATCTCGTCACCGACGAGGTAGTCTATATCCAGGCAGGTAAGGTATATCTGCCGCTGCTGCGACACCTCGAAATTGGAGCGAAGGGGTGGAGCTACAATTACGAGCATCCTCCCTTTGTGAAATTGCTGATCGGGCTGATGATCTACAGGAATGCTGCGCTCGGTCATCCGATCAGTGAACTGCTGGCGGCACGTATCCCCAGTATCTTTTTTGGCACACTGCTTGTCGTCGCCGTTTACTGGCTGGGCCGCATCCCTTTCGGGCGCATCATCGCCTGCGCCGCTGCCCTCTGCCTCGCCTTCAGCCCCTGGCTGGTCTATTTCAGCGGGCTGGCCTATCTCGATACGACGATGACCGCGCTGATTAGCATAGCCTATCTGCTGCTCTGGCCTGCCATCAGGCGGCCCTGGCTCTACCTGCTCGTCGCTATACTGGTCGGCCTGGCCGGCGCCAGCAAGTACCCCGCCGCTCTGGCCCTGCCCGGCTTCATCCTGTTCACCGCCTACTATTTCTTCGTGATCCGGTTCTATCTTCCTCCTGAACAACGGCCCGCCATACCCTGGCTCTGGTGGATAGGCGCGCTCATCCTGGCTCCGCTGACCTTCCTGGCCGCCGATCCGGCGATCTGGCCTCATCCCATCGCCCTGTTACAGCACAGCTTTCGCTTTGAGGAACTGCACTCGGCCAACGGGCATCTGACCTTCTTTGCCGGTCAGGCCAGAGTGCATATGCCGCAATGGACGATCTTCTATACCCTCTTCGTCAAAGTGAGCGCTTTTGTAACGCTGCCGGCTATCTTTTTCCTGTTCTTCGCCCTGGTACAACTGGCGCGTTTTCACCTGCGCGCCCCCGGCATACATATCCGCGACGCAGCCGCCATCGCCTTTCTCTTTATCTGGCTCGTTTGCATTCTCGCGGCATTCAGCCGGCTCAATATCGTCGTTGGCACGCACTATTTTCTGCCCGCAGCCGCTCCTCTGGCGCTGGCCGGAGCTTTCGGCCTGGCGATTATCCTGCGCGCCTGCTTCGGCTTCCTACCGGTTATCATACGGAGACTGGCGCCGGCACCAGCGACAGGAGCGCCCGATACAGCAGCATCACCAGCGAGCGGTGAGAGCAAGAAAAGCGCGTTTAACCCGCGCTCCGCAGCGGTATGCACGCTCCTGATCGCCGCGCTCGCCATTCCGCATCTCATCGGCCTGGTAACAATCCCGCAGGCAGAGGGTTATGCCAGCGAATTCTTCCACGGAGAGGACAGCGCGCTCCAGGTTGCCTATCCCGGCTATCGTGAGGCTGTGCAATGGCTGGCCGCGCACACCCATCAACCCGCCCGCGTCGGCCTGGTCGCGCTCCCCGACACGCTGGGGCAGAAGAACGCTGCAACATCCTGGTACTATTACAACCGCGACCTGCCGGCAAGGTTACAGTTGACAGAGGCCCACCCCGATGACTACAATTTCCCATACGACTATCTTGTGTGGCCGATGCACCTGATCCAGCGCGGCTATGCCATTCCTGCTGCATGGCGTTCTAAAGTCGTGTATGTTGTTATGGGCGGCGCTACTGTATATTGCTATGTCCTGGCACGCAACCCGGCCACCGTTTCCCAATAATACAGTGCTCGCGCGGCTGCACCTCATAACGGATAGACACGAGGGTGGGACACAGCCGCCAGGCGTCTTCGCCCTCTCCCATCGGGCCTTCGCGCAGCGAAGCCCCTTAACCGATAGATGGGAGGAGGGGACACAGCCGCCAGGCGTCTTCGCCCTCTCCCATCGGACCTTCGCGCAGCGAAGCCCCTTAACCGATAGATGGGAGGAGGGGACACAGCCGCCAGGCGTCTTCGCCCTCTCCCATCGGACCTTCGCGCAGCGAAGCCCCTTAACCGATAGATGGGAGGGTGGGACACAGCCGCGAAGCGGCTGTGTCCCACCCTCCCATCTATCCCGCGAGCGCCGCAGGCGCGAGCACACAAATAGAAAGATTGTATTAATCACTCTCTAATGACTTTGAGATAAGATAGAGCGTGATAAAACCGCGAGAACCACCTGAGTGAGATATAAATTATGAAGCGTACCCCGTATCGCGAAATTCTATGGTTATTCATCATCACACGGCTTCTGCTGGTGATAGTCACATATTTCGGCTATATCCTGTTTACGGCGGCCAATTATACAAGCACACCCGTCAACGTAGCAGGCTTACTTACCTCCTGGAATCACTGGGACGCCGCCAATTACGTCCGCATCGCACAGTACGGCTACCAGTCGCGTTTCGATCTCGCCTTCTTCCCGCTCTTCCCGCTGATGATCTCGCTTATCGCACATGTGCTGGGAAGCTGGAGCTACCTGCTCGCTGGCACATTGATTAGCAATGGGGCCTTGCTCGCCGCGTTATTTGTCATTTACCAGCTCGCCGCCGATGTGGCCGGCGATGAGGTCGCACACCGGACGCTGCTATATTTATGCATCTTTCCTACAGCACTTTTCTTCTTCGCCGCCTACAACGAATCGCTCTTCATCTTGCTGACAGCAGGGGCTTTTCTGGCGATGCGGAGACAACGCTGGTGGCTGGTAGGCATACTCGGCTTCTTCGCCGCATTGACGCGCGCAGCCGGCGTTCTGCTGGTCGTGCCATACCTTTACGAGCTATGGCTGGCGCGTGAAAGCGTGACCGCGAGACTGCGCAATATAGCGCCCGCATTGCTTCCGCTGCTGCTGATTCCGCTGGGGATCGCGCTCTACTGCTTTTACTGCTGGAAACTGACCGGCGATCCTATCGCCTTCGCCACAGTGCAATACCGCTGGTCGCGGCATCTCGCCTGGCCGTGGCAGGGTATCTGGCAGGCGCTCTTTGAACTCTTCTGGAATCAGCCATTCGGCTCATTCTTCGAGGCGCACATCGTGCTCGATCTCAGCGCCACTCTCGGCTTCATCGCGCTGGCAGCATTCGGCTGGCGCAAAGTGCGCACAAGCTATACTCTCTGGACAGCGCTGCTAATCCTGATGATGCTGCTCAGCCCCAGCCTCGACCAGCACGATTCGCTCATCTCAAATCAGCGCCTCGTACTGGAGATGTTCCCCGCCTTTATCACGTTGAGCATGCTCACTATCAGACATCCCCGGCTTCACCAGACGCTGCTGCTCCTCTTTCCTACGCTGCTGGCGACGCTCAGCGTACTCTTTGTGATGTATAAGTGGGTGGTATGATGAAAAAAGCTCTTACTGAATCACCATTGGATATGACCGATGGATATGAACAACAATCGTTACAGGCAGAGCCGGTAACAGGCGTGGCCCTTTGCGGTATTGCCTTCATTCTCTGCATTCTGATCGGCATTGCCCCGCTCAATCGTATGGCAAGTGGCAGCTACTTTCAAAACACACCGCTGGTACTGCTTGCGACTATAGGAACATGGCTGCCCATCGACCTGCATCTCACGGCCAACACCAGGGCATCGCAAATGTCAACGCACATGATCTTCTTCTTTATCACGCTTGCGCTGGCATTCGCGGTCTACGGGATAAGCGCGCGGCTTCTCTGGCGCCGGGCATCGCCAGGCAACAATCGCCGCCTGCTGCAACTGATCTGGCTGGGAGCGCTGGCTGCCGGCCTGGTCTATATCTTCACGCCCGGCCTGCTCTCGCACGACATTTTTGCCTACGCATCGTATGGCCGCCTGCTCGTCGTCTATCACGCCAACCCTTATTTCACGCTGGCTTCCACTTATCCGCATGATCCTCTCGTTGCACTGAACGATTGGAGCATGGTACCATCGGCCTACGGGCCGTTATGGACGGTCATCAATGCGTTAAGCGTCCCTTTCGGCAGCGACAATCCAACTCGCTATATCCTCTTCTATCGCGTCCTGAGCCTCGCCGCCCATCTCTGCAACATCCTGCTCATCACCGCCATATTACGCGCAATGGGACGTTCGCGGCGCACGGTGATGCTGGGCACGCTGCTCTACGCATGGAATCCTCTGGCCTTGCTGGAGAGCTGCCTGAACGGGCATAACGATCTTCTGATGGTCACGTTCATCCTGCTGGGGCTGCTGCTCTGGCTGCGCGTCGAGCGCAGGGGGACCGGCGCGCTCTATGCACGCGACTACCTGCCTCCGCTGATCGCTTTTGCCCTGGCGACGCTGATTAAGCTGACTGGAGCGCTGTTCATCGCGCTGTTCCTGATCTTGCTGGCGCGCAGGGCGCTCTATCCGGCCTCATCGCCTCACACGCATGCAGGGCTTGCTGATCCACAATGGCGCTTCGCCCTGCGCGTTATCATTCTGGCGGCTACCGTCAGCGTGGGCCTGATCCTGGTCAGCTACGCGCCCTTCTGGATCGGCCACAGTCCTTCCGCTATCCTGCTCAGCTTTACCGAACCGCCGGCATCGCACAAAGCCTATGGTTCGATACTGTTCGCGGTCCAGCAATGGATCGACGCCAATGGCCTGCCCGCTCAGCCCTGGCTCGCCACGCCCCTGTACATCCTCAGCCTCCATGCTACATGGAGCGTGATTGATTTTATCGTGCTGGCGGCAGCATTGAGCGCCGGCGCACTCTGGCTGTGGCGCGCGCCCACAACCCGCACACTGGCCCTCGCCGCGCTCGTCATCCTGGGTATGCTGGTGCTGGTGACGCCCTGGTTCTTCCCCTGGTACATCACCTGGTTTCTTGGCCTGGCGATCATCTGTCTCCCCGATTCCCATGACGGCCTGCCCTGGGCGCTGGCGCTCTACACGCTGATCTTTTCGGCCTCGACCTTCTTCGTCTATTTCTACAAGAACAACCTGCCACCCATCGGCGGCTGGATCGGCCTGACCTGGCTCACGACCATCGGCCCTCCGCTCCTGGCCCTGCTGATCCTCCTGGTCAGGCCGCATTTACGCAAACCAGCCATTACTCCTCAGGCTTGAGCAATATGATGCGCCGGTTTCCACGCAGCAAATGTCTATCGCAGTGATAGCGCAGTTCATAGCCGTTGGGGAGCACGATGCGATGCCGCTCACCGGCGGTACGCGGCCAGATCTCCTGTATCGTCGTGCCTTCTGGAAACCTCAGCAGAATGGATGCAGCCTTCTCCTCGATGCCGATATGATGGCGTGCCAGAATGGTTAACGCTTCGCGGGAAAGGTCGGCTTTATGCCCATCGATTTCCAGCGTCTCAAGCGGCGCAGGCTCCGTCAGGGATTGCGTGCGGCGAATGGCGGACCGTGGCTCCTGCCCGCTCATCTGCGATGCTCCCTCGCCGGCACATAAGCGGTAGGAAGATGTTCAACCAGCCGCTGTTGAAATACCGAGAGCAGCCGGTTTACCTCGGCATTTTCTCTCCGGGCAAAGAAGGTTTGATGCCGGCCAATAGCCAGGTTGAGCGCGATAACTTCGTTGCAGGTAGCAAAAATACAGATCTGCGGTTCGACATACTTTTGCATGGTGCATTCCCTTTCTACTCGCTTACAGCGCAATATATATTTTTATACATCATTCATTTATATATTCATACATCACCTTTTTCACTCCTTCCCGCCCGTCGCTTTCGCGCCCCCGCTTCTCGTCCCCGTCAAAAGCCCTGACGTAGAGGGCAACAACTTGCTGCATAGCTTCATGTTCGCCTACATACCGTGCCAGATCTTCTTGCAACTGGCCCAGGCGTTCATAGCGTGCCTGAATGAATTGATGCTTTGCCGTGATAGCGTAGCCATGCAGGCCGCGCCTGAACCCTTCACACTCCGCCTCGATTTGCGCTCGAATGCGGGCCACTTCACTTTGTGCCATTCTTACGAATCCTTTCCAACATTTGTAAGAGATAGTCAACGCCTTCCTGTAATCTCGCGGTGTCTGCCCTGCTCGTTCTAGAGACAGACGGAAGAAATATTGCGGTGAAGGAGAATGCATGATACACTCTGGGCAGAGCCTATCGGCCTGATAGGAAACTGCTCTGAGACCGGAATATGAGAGGGGAACGGCTCTCATCATTCCTTTCGCCTTTCTCATGCATTCTATACTTTGGATTATTGGATGAAAAGTGACGTGTGGCAATAGCATTTTCCGAGAAAAAATGCCAATACTTAGGAGGAGTATAGAGATGAAGAGAGCACAGGTCGAGGACTGGCATCAGGGGCAGTTAGTCGCGCAGTACCGTAAAGCCGCAGGATGGTCTCAGAGCAAACTTGCAGAATGCCTCCATGTGAGTGTACATACGGTGCAGAGGATGGAGCGAGAAGCTATGATTAAAGATCCGCAGAGGAGGAGGCTCCTTGTCGCTTTGCTGGGCATTCCGGCCATCTATATGAATATCGATGGGGAACCATTAGCGCAAACAGCCAATATCCTCCTTTTCAATGATGATCCCATGTCCTCAATAGAAGACATGATAGACAATCGTTGGAAGCTTCATCTTATGGGAGGCCCTCTGAGTGCGTTTCATGGATTGGATAGGGCAGTACGAGGAGTCGAGAACTTCGCAAAAGAGATGCGCGGCACAGCCTGGCAGCAGCGCGCATATACGCAACTCTGCATGGCCTATCAACTTCAAGGCAGCGTGCAGGGGGATATGCGTCACTTTGACAAAGCGCTATCGAGCTACCAGCAAGCCTTCAGCGTTGCACATGAACTGCAAGACAATGAACTGCAAGCCGCTGTCCAGGTGCGACAGGCCATTGTCTTTATGCGACAGGGGCAGCCTCTTACCGCCGTGCAATATCTCAACGGTGCCCTCGATCTCATCAATGGAGAAGGTTTGCCCTTGCTGCGTGGAAATATTTTGACGATTCGCTCCGAGGCATACGCGAAAGTGCAGCGTTCGCAAGAAGCCTGGCGCAGTATCGGGTTGGCAGAACGAGTTCTGGAGCAAACCCCGTCAATGCGCGAGCGCAGTTATCGTTCGTTCAGCGCGGCTCTTGTCACGGCACATAAGGGTATCGATGCCTTGCTGCTGGGCGATTATCATCGTGCTCTGGCCTTGATCGAGAAAAGTTTGAAAACCTATAATCCAACCTTCACCCCCGCACGCTCGCGGCTGCTCGCTCGCCAGGCTGAAGCTTATTACGGCTTGCAGGAAATTGATAACTGCACAGTGGCAGCAGAGGAAGCTTTAACCCTGGCCCGCACGGTAGGAGCGAGCAATACCGTTGTGAGAATAAAGGATTTGTACGCCACCTTATCTCAGTCTCGCTGGAAAAAAGAACCTGCCGTTGCCCGTCTGGGAGCATTAATCCGTGTGAATGGGTAATATTCGATATTTCTCTTGATAGGTAATAACCAACCTCATGAGCAAAATGGTTTCACAGAGCCGCCCGGCGCTTTATCTGATGATTGTGCTACCCCGTGGAAAGATGGAACCATCGCATCCGCGCTTGAAGGATTCAGGAATGCGGCCTGGTGTTGCATAGATGTTTGCTCGCTGGCTGAGAGGGTATCAATGCAACCCCTAAGGATTGCGTTGCGCGGAGACAACCTGCGCATCGGGTTGGGGCAGATCCGTGGCAATGGTTGTTCTCGGCGCTGGCCTGCGGCGCGAGCAGTACCAGAGCAGGCAGACGACAAAGATCAGCAGCAGGATGTTGCGGGCCGTGGTCGCGGGGAAGAACCAGGGAATGAGCGGCACGCGGACCAGCGAGTGCGACATATTATAGATATAGGGATAGATCAGCGTCGTCAACAGCCCGATCAGCGTCCAGACGATCAGCCAGCGGCGATCAGCTTCGCCCACATACGCGACAAACGGCGCCACCCAGATCAGATACTGCGGGCTGAACACCTTGCCGGTGAGCATCATAATCAGCAGCGTCAGCAGGGTGGCCGTAGCCAGGTCGATCTTCACGCGCCATTGCAGCCAGCAGGTATAGGCGAGGCCAGCCACGAATAAGATTGTGCTCAATAGCGAGAAGATCGCGGCGGAGGGACTCAAAACATTGAGCGAGCCATAGGTGAAGACAAAACGCAGCGGTTGATGAAAAATGAGGCTGGAGAGCCAGACGAGGGAAGCGGAAAGCGACTCGACCTGAATGGGCCGGTTGGAGAAATAGGTGAACGGACCCAGCGTGCCCTCAACGCTCAGGAGAAACGAGACGCCGGTGACTACAGCGCAGAGCAGCACAAACAGCCCCAGGGGCATCCAGCGGCGCGGCGCGTACCAGCGATCCTGTAGCTCCATCTGCTGTGCGATGAAAAAGGGGAGCAGCAGGATGGCCGGATAGAACTTGTACAATGTCGCCAGCGCCAGCAGTGCGAACGCCAGGTGCCAGCGCCCGCGTACAGCGCACAGCAGAGCGGCCAGTGTGAGCAGAGCGGGGATGACATCGAAGCGCCCGGCCACCGTGGCCCAGCCGCCGGCAAGCAGGTAGAGCGCGCACGCAAGCGCCGCTTTCCTCGACCTGAAACGCCGCAGCAATATATAGATTCCCGCCGCCAGCAGAATCATCCAGACCGCGAATGCCACCTGGTACCAGTAGGCAGCCACGATCAGTCCACCCGAAAATGGAAGAATCGTCAGCAATGGATATTCATGCGGCAGAGCATGCAGCGGCTGGCCGAGCGGCTGCGCTGCCACGAACTGGATCAAGCCTGCTGGCATGCCGAGAAGCTGCATGCGATGCACCACGGCTGCATTAGAAATATAGGCGATCTTTGGATGAAGAATAAAAGCGCACTGGTCACTCGGCAGGGCATGCAGGGCGGATAAACCCTGCCAGAAGGCTACCGCATAACACTGATACTTCGCCGCATCGGTATATATTCTAAATATCTGCCACGATGCTCCATAATACAGAAGGCCACCCATTATCAGAAGTACGATAATATCCGGCACATAGCGTATGGAGAAATTTTTCTGTTTGCCACCCCTCGATAGGGGATCATCCAGCGCTGTTTTTCTGCTACCCATTGCTCTCCAAACCAGTATATAGAGTTAAGATCATGTTTTTTAACGATTCGGCTGCCCACACGGTTCCACTTTTTAAGAGGGGGTTCAATTTCCGACATGCATGCGGCCTCGCGCCTGCGGCGCTCGCCGGATACATGTGGTTGTGTGGAGACATGCGCTGCGCGCATGTCTCCACACAACCACATGTATCCGGGGCGGCTTTGTCTCGACAGGCTCGCCTTCACCTCCGGGAGTGTGATGGGTGGAAACATCCGCTGCGCGCATGCTCCCACCCAACCTGTTCCCTGGTGCGGCGGAGCCGCGCGAAGGCCGCCAGGCATCAACTACCAGGCAGGCGGAATCAACGATTGACAGTATAAGGATACTATGATTAGCATGTCAACGCAAAAAAGAGGAGTTTAGTGGTGCGCTGGTCGGTCATCATAGCAGCCATACGCATTCTCAACTGGAGTATGCCCCTGGCGAGCCTGCCTGTTCTACAGATATTGCAAAGCGCCCTGACTATGCTTGGCTATCCGGCAGTAATACTTTTCGTCATGATTGAAAGCTCGGGCATTCCCTTTCCTGGCGAAACGATGCTGCTGCTGGCCTCATTCTATGCAGCTATCGATCATCACCTGCAAATACCCATCGTCATCGCCTGCGCCGCGCTGGGGGCCATTGCCGGCGATAACATCGGCTATTATATCGGTCGCACCGGCGGGAAGGCCGTCGTTGAGCGCTATGGCCGCTACGTATTCATCAAGCCAGAGCATCTTGAGCGCGCGGAGAAATTTTTCGCGCGTCATGGCGACAAGACCGTTTTTTTCGGGCGCTTTGTGGCCGTCCTGCGCGCCTGGGCTGCCTTCCTGGCCGGCGTGAACCGCATGCACTGGCGCACCTTTTTCATCTACAACGCTGCCGGGGGGATAGTATGGGCAACGATCTACGGGCTGCTTGGCTACTATGCCGGACGGCTCTTCCATGATAACTTCGGACAACTCGAACATCTCGCGCGCACAATAAGCTGGACGGCAGCGGGGATCGTCGTGGCAGGCGCGATCATCGCTTATATCGTCTACCGCCTGCGCAGGGGCCGCGCGGCCAAAAAGTAGTAAGTGTGAACTTCACCATGTCATCCTGAGTGCAGCGAAGGATCCGGCTCGACCTGAGGGAAGGGCGCGTTCTGACTCCCCTTTGGTCCCCTCAGGGGAGATCCTTCGCTGCCGCTCAGGATGACATGCTGCCGCTCAGGATGACATGGGAGGTTCGGGGCCGGAGCAGCGCCATACCAGTGCCCCGGCGCCGGGCAGGTTAGCAAGGGACAGCATGCCCTGCTGCACCACCGTTTCAGCGCCGGAGATCACTTCTTGCAGGATAAGGCCATCCGGCAAACCGCCATGTCGCACCGGCAGCGCCTCCAGACCATCAGCCGCGCGCCGCGCCACCACGACCATGCGTTCCTCAGGCGCCTCGCGCATGAAAGCCAGCGTCTCACCACTGGCATAGAGAATCTGAAAGCCGCCGTAGCGCAGGGCAGGAGACGAGCGCCGCAGGGAGATCCAGCGTTGATAGAAGGCGCGCCGCCCGTTGTTCCACTGCCGCTCATCCCAGATCATACAGCGGCGGCAATCGGGATCGCCGTTGCCATCCATGCCGATTTCATCGCCATAATAGACACTGGGCGTGCCGGGGAAGGTAAAGAGCAGGGTAACAGCAAGACGCACCAGCGTCTCATCTTCGCCCAGTATAGTTTGAATGCGCCGTGTATCGTGGCTATCCAGCAGGTTGAATTGCTGGGAGGCGATCTGCCAGGGAATAGCAGCGATAAAGGCTCGCCACTGCTCCGCAAGCGCGGAGGTCGGCAATAGATCTGGTTCCTGCAAGCCTGGCCGCCAGGCCAGCGAGGCATCAAGGCCAACCAGCCACTGCTGAAGCGGGACGGAGAAGCCCCGATAGTTCATCGTAGCATCGAACTCATCCCCTTGCAACTGCGGTGAGCCATCGTAGAAATTCTCGCCGATCAGATAGGCCCAGGGAGCTATAGACTTGACGGCCCGGCGTATGCCCCGGCAGATCTTATGTCCAGGCTGGCTCTCGCCCTGGCGCCCCAGCATATTCGCCACATCTACACGCCAACCGTCGATACGGAATGGGGGCTTGAGCCAGTGACGCGCCACAGAGTCCTCGCCGGCATACATTTCCTCACGCAGACGCAGGCTGCGATAGTTGAGCTTGGGAAGGCTGCGAGAGCCCGGCCAGGTTTCATAGGCATCGGGGTGCCGGTGGAAGGTGAAAAATTCGGCGCTGGGAGCGGATGGATCGGCCCGTGCGGCGAGAAACCACGGATGTTCGGCACTGCAATGGTTCGGCACGAAATCAAGCATCAGTCGCATACCCCGCTCATCCAGCGCGTTGCGCAGCGCAATTAATGCCTCGTCGCCCCCAAAATGCGGATCAACGTGCCTGTAATCCACTGCGTCGTATTTATGATTGCTCGGTGCAGTGAAGATCGGATTGAGATAGAGCGCATTGACGCCCAGATCTTGCAGGTAGTCCAGATGCTGGATAATGCCCAGGAGATCACCGCCGAAGAACTCGAACCCACCCAGGTCACGATTTGAGCGCGGGATCTCTCCCCAGGGCCGCGCCACAACCGGCTTGCCATAACAACTATATTCGCCATCACGCACGTTATTAGAGGGATCTCCGTCAGCAAAACGATCAGGGAAAATCTGGTAAAAGACGGCATCGCGCACCCACACCGGCGCGTCATAGTCCGCAAGGATACAAAAATCCGTCGCATCCGTCGGGGTATAGCGCAGCATACCAGCGGCTGTCAGCCACCAGTGACCTTCCTCTGTCAGTAGCAGAAAGCGATAGTTATTTCTCGGCATAGTAATGCGAATATCCCCCTCCCACCAGCATGCGGCAGGAGCTTGCGCGATCAGTCGCAGCGGAGCCATGTGCTGCTCGCCGTCAGGAGTGGTGCGAACGAACATGCCTCTCACCGGCGCATCAAGACCGCTACGAACACGTAGCTTTACAGTTGTGCCGATAGAGATGGCTCCATCTGCAACTACATAGCAGGCAGAGCCATCATGGTGAATGCTGCTGAGCCAGTCAAGATCGGACATGCATGATCCTTCTAATTATTTAATGCTCATCTATCGAGTAGTAAACAGAATACCATGCTATTGTTGAGAAGTCAATGATTATCTTCTACCCGCGTGCGCGTCATTGTTTTGTACTCGTCGCCACCTCTGACATCTCCCAGGAGGGAAGGAAGGCCGGCGGCGTCCTGCGGACGCCGCCGGCCTTCCTTCCCTCCTGGGCGAAGCGCCACAGGCGCTGAGGTGCCGGGCAAAGAGGAGACCTGAATAATCACTCCTATTGACATATCGCACCCATGGCGGCTATGCTATGGGTAGTAGACAGTCAACTATTCAACAGTCATAAAGGAGAACAATGAACGAGGGCGGAATAGAAGAACGTCTTGAACTTGAGAGAGAGATATCCCTTTTTCTTTCGCAGTGCTTTCTCGAACTCGACGAGGGAGAAAGTCAGTTGATGAAACGCTTCGGCCTGACCATTACCCAGTACTGGGCGCTCGTACACCTCGAAAATGAAGAGGGCCGTTCTTTCACCGAACTGGCCGAACTGCTCCTGTGCGATAAGAGCAACGTGACCAGTATCGTCGATAAGTTTGAAGAGAGCGGGCTGGCAAAACGCGAGCGTGGCAAAGCAGGAGACCGGCGCTATGTCCGTATCGTGCTCACACCACAGGGGCACCGGCTGCGCAAAATATTGATCTCCGCCCAGCAACACCTGCTCAGGCAGCGCTTTCAGGCGCTCAGCATAGAGAGCCTGCAACAACTGCACATCCCGCTTCAACAACTGGCCGCCACACTCCAGGCACAATCCAGAAACAACGAAGTCTCCGCAATGATCGACAACGCCATTGAACGCATGCAGTCAGAACAGGGGGCCGATGCTGGCGCTGTTTTGCCCTTGAAATGACCCGGGGCCTGACTCATCCTTTCACACCGCCGATAGTCAGGCCGGACTGGAAGTAGCGGCGTGCATACACGAACAGGAGCATCAGGGGAACGGAAATAATCACCGATGTAGCGGCAAAGTAGCCCCAGGGCGTATGATACGTACCTTGCAGGCTATAGAGTCCGAGAATGAAGGTCAGGTTGCTGCCATTCGCGTTCGCATTCAGAATGAAATTCGCCAGGGCAAACTCGTTCCAGCCTCCAACGAACATGAACAGCGCCGATGCTACCAGCGCGGGAGTAGCGAGCGGCAGGGTAATCCGTAAGAATGCCTCACGCAAGGAAGCGCCATCGATCAGCGCGGCCTCCTCAAGTTCCACCGGAATAGTATCGAAGTAGCTTTTGATATTCCATGTGCCGAAGACCAGATCACCGGCGGCATAGATGAGCGCGAGTCCGAGCAGCGGCGCCGTATTCAGCAGTTTCAGATAGCTTAATAGATAGTAATACGCCGTGATAGCAAGCAGTCCCGGGAACGCTTGCAGCGCCAGCAGCAGGCTCAGGCTTGCTTCGCGCCCCTTGAAGCGGAAGCGCGAGAGCGCATAGGCGCCGGTCATCGAGAAGGCGACGCCGATCAGCGTTGCCAGGCCGCAGACTATGGTAGTGTTGACGAGCCAGTTGAAGACCGGCAACTGCGTAAAGGCATAGACGTAATTACTGAACGTTGGCCTGTCGGGCAGAAGTTGCAGCGTGGTGACGTACAGGTTCTGGTCGCCAGCCAGCGACGCCTGAACAACAAAATAGATGGGGAAGATGGCAAAGACGGTCATCACCGCCAGGAAGATATAGATGAAAATGAGCGGCAGATTCGACAGGAGACGCCGCCGGGCAACGGCTGTTCTGGCCTGCGCTCGCTCAATTCTCTTCGCTCCTGCTGCCATACCCGGGGCGGATACCGCTTCTCCGCTGATGCTGGCCCGTATTATCCTTTCGCCGGTATCATGGGCCTTCATGCCTGCACCGCCCTTCCTCCCAGGCTCAGCGCGCGCGCCAGGAAGGTCAGCGCCCCGAGAATGACGAACATAGTGATCGCGAAGGCAGCGACCTGAGCGTAGTGAATATTGGCCGCAGTCGCGCCCAGCACCTCATTATACATATAGATCATAACGAAGGTCGTCACGCCGGGTCTGGCGGGATTGGTGATAGGACCGCCCTGCGTGATCAGGTAGACTGTATTGAACATCTGAAAGGTCGTGATCGCGCTCAGCACCGTTGCTGGCATGACCGCAGGACTCACCAGAGGGAAGGTCAGGCGCCAGAAGCGCTGCCAGCCGTTAGCGCCATCGACGCTGGCAGCCTCGGAGAGTTCGGCAGGAATGCTTTGCAGCGCCCCCAGGATCACCACCGTAAAGAATGGATACGAGAGCCAGACGTTGACGATGACGACGGCGGCAAAGGCCGCGACAGGGTTGGTGAGCCAGGGCACGCCGAAGTGCGCGCCGAAGAAAAGTCGCCCGATCTGGTTGATCGGGCCAAAGTCGTAGTTGAAGAGAAATTTCCAGATCAGCGCAGTAACCGCCGAGGGCGCAGCCCAGGGGACAAGCAGCAGGCTCATCCAGATCGACGTGCCCTTGATGCGGGGATGGTTCAGGGCCAGGGCCGTGACCGTGCCAAGCAGCACGAACAGCACGACACAGATACCCACGTACAGGACGGTCAGCCCCAGCACATAGAACAGATCGCTATCAGTCGCGAAAAAGAGATGAATATAGTTCGCCAGGCCGACGAAGTTGTACGCCTCGTTGAACTCCGTATTGTTGGTGAAGGAGAGATACAAGGTGTACAGGATCGGCGTCATGTTGATTATCAGAATCGTCACAATGATGGGCAGCAGATACAGGAAAATCGTGCGGCGTTTTACCTGCAACATAGTCGCAAACTCCTACGCAGAGACGCCCTGCACTCCTTTGACTGCTGCTTTCTGGGCGGCGGCCAGCGCAGCCGCGGGCGTCTGAGTGCCTGTCCAGATGGCGGCCAGGGCGTTCGCTACCGGCGTCCAGAGGGCCGACATGTAGGGCGTATTCGGCAGCGGCGTACCATACTGGGCCTGATTCGCGAAACCAGCAATGGCTCTGTCGCTTTTCACCACCGGATCGTTTAGCGCCTGCTGGTTGGCCGGAATTTCGCCCGTGACCTTGATCATGTTGAGCTGGTTCTGATAATCAGTATAGAACTTGAGAATGTCGGCGCACAGGGCCGGATCCTTCGCATTCTTCGTCACCCAGAGCGACTTCACGCCTACAAATGGTGTAGCACGCGTGTTGTTATTCGCCGGGACAGCGGGCAGCGTGGCAAAGCCGACATCGATGCCGGCCTTCGTAGCATAGTCCGCATACGCCCAGGGACCATCAATGATCGCGGCCGCTTTCCCTTCGCTAAAGAGCGAGGAGGCCGTGGTGCCGTCAAGCTGCTTCGGCAGGTAGGGCCGGAAAGAGGCGATGAAATTGCCCGCCGCCGTGGCCTGTGGCGTATTCAGCCCGACTGTACCATCGGGCTTGACGTAAAAGGCGCCAAAACCATAGAACCAGGGGGCATTGTAGTAGGCATCCTGCGTCGGCCAGACAATACCGTACTGGCCGGGGTGCTGCTGCTCATAGCTTTTCTCGAACGAGAGCATCTGATCAGTCGTGGTGGGGATCTGGTCGGCGCTGACAAGCTTTTTATTATACATGATTGTGACGGCCTCGACGGTCTCCGGCACGCCCCAGACCTGGCCGTTGAATTGTACGGCCTTCGCTGCGGCTGGCATGTACGTCGAGTTTACATACGCCTCGCTGATATACTGATCCATTGGAATGACCGTATGGCTATCGACCAGTTCGCCCAGCGAGTCATCGGCCCACGCAATGATGTCAGGCC
>Ga0209061_1000988_pt1 | contig 54463 bp, 45 predicted proteins | sample Coa_R1_10_FD_187157 | JGI IMG/M metagenome (GOLD analysis project Ga0209061, IMG submission 187157) | Surface soil microbial communities from Centralia Pennsylvania, which are recovering from an underground coalmine fire - Coalmine... | ecosystem: Environmental > Terrestrial > Soil >... | reverse complement strand
ATGCGCAAACAGCGCCGCGTGCACCGCGGCCATGCCCGAGGCGGTCACCCGGCACGCCTCGGCGCCTTCGAGCAAAGCGAGCCGCTTTTCCAGCATGGTGACGGTCGGGTTTCCGAAACGGGAATATTGGTAGCGCTCCAGCGTGCCGGCGAATGTCGCCGCAGCTTCCTCGGCGCTGCCGTAAACAAAGCCGGAGGTCAGGAATAAGGCCTCGGACGTCTCCCCATACGGAGAGCGCTCAATGCCGCCATGAACGAGGAGGGTTGCGGGGCGATAGCGGGAAAGCGGGTTCTGCATCGGTCTTTGTCTCATCCTTTGCGGCCGACCGTCGATGCCCGGCAGCGTTTCTTCGTGCTCCGAAGAAAGGCCATCCCGCAGCCTCTTTAGCGCGCTTCTTTTACCTCGCCGCAAGCCGGCCAGACAAATCACGAGGGGGGAGACATCCACCAGCGCCGTATTAGGCGCGAATGGATTGCATCGTCAACCCGGTCTCTCTATAAGAGAAGGAAAGTGCATGCGGGTGTAGTTCAGTGGAAGAACGACAGCTTCCCAAGCTGTATGTCGAGGGTTCGATTCCCTTCACCCGCTCCAAACGGCACGCGATGGGAGCCGGATGCCCAAGTGCGTCTGCCTACGCCATTTCCGCCAGACGCGCGAGCAGGAAATCCCGAAAGACCGCAACCCGCTTCGAATTCCGAAGTTCTTCAGGATAGACGAAATAGACATCCACCTTGGGTGTGGGAACATCTTCCAACAGCCGCACCAACCCCTCGGTTTCTCTCACCAAATAATCCGGCAACGCGCCGATGCCGACATCCGCCCGAATCGCAAGAAGCATCGCGTGGATGGAGTTCACTTCCAGCACCGCCCGGCGTGGCGGGCCTTTCCTGCCAACCTCGGCGAGCCAGTTGATATCGGCAACGGGGGGCCGATAATCGCCAAACAGCACCAGCTTGTGCTGGTCCAGATCCTCCGGCGTGCGCGGCGTGCCATGCTTGGCCAGATAAGAAGGCGTAGCACACACATGCCAACGCATGGCCAGGAGATGGCGCTGAATCAGGTCGGGCTGTCGCGGCGCATGCATGCGAATGGCCACATCGGCTTCCCGCATAGCCAGATCGAGATCGGCATCATCCAAAATGAGGCTGATGGAAATTTCCGGGTAAGCCTCCAGAAAAGAGTGCAGCCGCGGCGCCAGCCAATGCGAGCCGAAGCCCACGGTGGTGGTCACCTTCAGCCGGCCCGTGGGCCGTTCCTTGCTTTCGGTCAGCAGCGCCTCGGTCATGGCCAGCTTTGCGAAGACCTCGCGCACGGTTTGATACAAGGCTTCTCCCTGCTCGGTGAGAATAAGCCCGCGCGCATGGCGATGAAAAAGCGGCACCTGCAGCGCTTCCTCCAGCGCCGAGATTTGCCGCGAGACCGCCGACTGGCTCAGGTTCAGCGTATCTCCCGCGTGGGTGAAGCTGCCCGCTTCGGCAACAGCATGAAAGACGCGAAGCTTGTCCCAATCCATCGTCAGAACGCTGCCCTGCGCGCCCGCAAGTTTTCGATTCGCCTCCATGAGACCTAACCTTGCTTTCCCCGGCCTTCGCAATCACTCAGGCCTTTGATGGTTATCATTCGGCCGCCGATGCCGTTTCCGGCAGGCTCGCCAGCCATTTTTCGGCATCCAACGCCGCCATACACCCGCTGCCCGCCGCCGTCACGGCCTGGCGATAGATCTTGTCCTGCACGTCCCCCGCGGCAAAGACGCCCGGCACCGAAGTACGTGTGCTGCCCGGCTCGGTGCGGATGTAACCCTCCTGGTCCATTTCCAATTGGCCCCGGAAGAGCGCGGTATTGGGCGTGTGGCCGATGGCGATAAAGACTCCGTCAACGTTGAGCTCGGAAAGCGCGCCGGTTTGGGTATCCCGCAAAACCACGCCGCGCACAGTTTCCGGCTGGCCGCCGCCGAGAATCTCCTCCACCACTTTGTTCCAAAGCACGGAAATCTTGGGATTGGCAAACAAGCGGTCTTGCAAAATGCGCTCCGCCCGCAGCCGGTCACGCCGATGGATCAGCGTCACGTGTTCGGCGTGATGCGTCAGAAACAGCGCCTCTTCCACTGCCGTGTTGCCGCCGCCCACCACGGCCACCCGCTTGCCGCGGAAGAAAAACCCATCGCAGGTTGCGCAAGCCGAGACGCCGGCGCCGCGCAGCCGCCGCTCGGAAGGTAGGCCAAGCCAACGCGCTTCGGCGCCGGTAGCGATAATGAGCGCCTGCGCGAAGTAAACATCGCCGGAATCGCCTTGCGCGCGGAACGGATGCACGGAGAGATCCGCGGAAACGATCAGATCGTTCACAATGCGCGTGCCCATCTTCGCGGCCTGCGCCGCCATCTGTTCCATCAGCCAAGGCCCCTGAATAACCTCGGCAAAGCCCGGGTAGTTCTCGACATCGGTGGTAATCGTCAATTGCCCGCCCGGCTGCAGTCCGGTAATCAGCACCGGTTGCAAGCCCGCGCGCGCGGCATAGATGGCGGCCGTGTAACCTGCGGGGCCGGCGCCGATAATCAGCACACGAATGGGAGACGAAGGAGGCATGCAAAACTCAGCATCTATGGTTGACCTACAAGCATATCGGTCACGTTGCAAGAGAAACAACCCGAAATTTTACGTATTAAAATTTTGTAAATAAACCGTGGCGTTGGGGGATGTTTCCTGTTCCAATGGAGAAGGGGTTGAGGAAATTTTGTTTCAATTCTAGCATAGAGCCTTCGCAAAACCACCAGACCCAAGAGCGCGCCAATGAGCACCGCCACGGCAGAGAATCCAAAACTTGACGCAATCGATCGCAAAATTCTTGCCGAACTTCAAGAGAACGGCCGAATCACAAACGTAGAATTGGCGCGCCGCGCAGGCATCTCGGCGCCCCCTTGCTTGCGTCGCGTACGAAGACTCGAAAAAGCCGGCTACATCCGCGGCTATCATGCGGACACGGATGCCAAACTTCTGGGCTGGCCGGTGACGTTCTTTGCCATTGTCGGCCTCGATAGCCAGAAAGAAAGCGTGCTCGCCGAGTTCGAGCGTATGGTGGCCGCTTGGCCGGAGGTACGCGAATGCCACATGATTCGCGGCGGCGGGGATTTTCTGCTGCGCCTTGTGGCAAGAGATACGGAACACGAAAACCAACTCACGGAGCGCTTGACCGGAGCCGAGCGGGTAAGCCGCGTGCTGACCCTGCAGACGATCCGCACCACCATTCAGCTTGCCGGCGTGCCGCTCTAACATCGTCGAACGGCAACCGGGCCTGGACCTTTCGGGCGGCGTTTTTATGCGTCGTCGAAATGCAAGACCATGCCGTCAAAAGCCGGTTCGATCCCCGCCGGCAGGTGGTTCAAAAGCCAGGCCCAGTCGAGATCGGTCCCCATATGCACCAGCACGGTTCGCACCGGCCGCAGATGCTTGACCCATTCCAGCACTTGCTCAAGGTTGGCGTGGGTGCGATGGGGCGGACGCTGAAAACAGTCCACAAGCCAGGTATGGACACCTTCGAGAACGGCAAACGCGGTCTCATCAAGCCGGATCACATCGGTGGAATACGCAAAAGGGCCGATGCGCAGCCCAAGCGTGCGGGAAAAGCCGTGGTCCTGTTCAAAAACCACCACATCCATATCCGCCATGCTGACGCGTTCGCCCGGAGAAACCACGCGCGGAAGCAGCGTCGGCCGATAAAAATTTCCCCCTTCCCAAGGGCGAAACGCGTAGCCGAACCGCTCTTGAAGTTCCTCCATTGTGGTCGCGGTGCAAAAGGCTTCCAAAGGACGGCGGGCGATCCGATTCAAAATGCGCACATCGTCAAGGCCGGTGATGTGGTCGGCATGCGCATGCGTATAGCAGATCGCATCGATTCCCGGCACGGCGCAGGCCAAGAGCTGGCTACGCAAATCCGGAGAAGTATCCACAAGCAGGCGTTTGCCGTTGTGTTCGATGACAATGCTGGCGCGGCTGCGGCGATTTTTGGGTTCGTTCGGATCGCACATCCCCCAGTCGCCGCGCCCGTCAGGTCCGCCGATCATCGGCACTCCGGCCGAGCCGCCGCAGCCAAGCACAATTACTCGCATGTCTTCTGCAAACCCGTTCCCGCTGTCTTCCGAAAAAGCCGCCGAAAATTCGCCGTGGTACGCTCGGCAAGAGCTTCCGGCGTAAGCCCCAGGCATTCCGCCAATACGGACGCCGTATGAACCACAAAGGCCGGCTCGTTCCGCTTGCCCCGATGCGGGACCGGGGCAAGGTAGGGAGCATCGGTTTCCACCAAAAGTCGCTCAACCGGCAAATCCCGCGCCAGCGCGCGCAAAGCAGACGATTTTGGGAACGTGATAATTCCCGAAAAACTGATATAGCCGCCGAGCGCAATTGCCTTTTCCGCAAGCTCGCGCGAAGAGCTAAAGCAATGCAGCAAAAAATCGAAGGCGCCGCCGCTCTTCCCTTCCTCTTCCAGAACGCGGGCGATATCGGCATCGGCATCGCGCGCGTGAACGATCAGCGGAACGCCGGCAAGCCGCGCGGCACGGAGATGTTCGCGAAAACTTTCCTCTTGCACGGCGCGCGGTGCGCGGTCGTAGAAATAATCAAGCCCGGATTCACCGATCCCGATCACCTTCGGATGCGCGGCGCGCGCGGCAATGGCCTCGGCTTTCGGAATCGGGCGCTCGGCCGCGTGATGCGGGTGCACGCCGATGGCGCACCACACATGCGGGTGGCTCTCCGCCAAAGCGATCAGGGCATCCGTTTGTTCCCAACGCGTGCCGATACTCACCATCTCGCCCACTCCGGCGGCTTGCGCGCGCGCAAGAATGTTCGGCAGGTCTTCGGCGGAAAAATAATCAAGATGGCAATGCGAATCGATCAACATCGCCTGCTCACGTGGCTTTTTCGACAAAACGCGGGAACACGGCACTCGGTGCCGGAAGCGCAACCCCGCTCGGCAAATCTACCGCAAGAGAAGCGTTGTTGCGCAAGTCTTGCGGCACGCCGAGTTGATCGAGCATCCGCGCCATGCTGGCAGGCATGAACGGCTGCAAGACGGTTGCGATCACGCGAAGACTGTCCAGCAACACGCGCAAAACCGTGGCCATCCGTCTCGGATCGGTTTTGCGCAAAACCCATGGGGCTTGCCGATCGATGTAGATATTGGCGGCGCGAATGACTTTCCAGATTTCGTCGAGCGCTTCGTGCAGCGCCTGACGGTCGAGCTTGTCTCTTAAAATCTCCGGCAACGCATACGCCGCATTTTTCAACGAAAGGTCATCCGCCGTCAGGCCGGATGCTTCGGGCCTTTGTCCGCCGCACTCGCGCGCGACCAACATCAGGCTTCGCTGCGCAAGATTGCCGAGATCGTTGGCAAGCTCTTGGTTGAGCCGATTAACCAAAGACCGGTAGCTGAAGTCGCCGTCATTTCCAAACGGCACTTCGCGCAAGAGAAAATACCGAACCGGATCCACGCCGTATGTGTCGGCCAGCGCGCAGGGGTCGATTACGTTGCCGAGCGACTTGCTCATTTTCTGCCCTTCAACCGTCCACCATCCGTGGCCGAAAACGCGCTTGGGCGGAGCAATTCCCGCCGCCATGAGAAAGGCAGGCCAATAGACCGCATGAAAGCGAACGATTTCTTTGCCGACGATGTGCACATCTGCCGGCCAGAAGGCCCAGCGCTCGGAATTTTCGTTCGGAAAACCCGCGGCCGTGATGTAATTGGTCAGCGCATCGAGCCAGACATACATCACATGATCGGCATCCCCGGGCACCGGCACGCCCCATCGGAAACTGGTGCGGCTTATAGAAAGATCCGAAAGGCCGGAACGCACAAAACTCAACACCTCGTTCCGCCGGCTCGGCGGGGCAATGAAATCCGGGTTGTTTTCATAAAATTCCAGCAATTTGTTCTGCCACGCGGAGAGGCGGAAAAAATAGGAAGGCTCCCGCACCCACTCGACCGGCGCGCCGGAAGGCGCGAGCTTGGTGCCGTCAGGGCCGATAACAAGCTCGTCTTCGCCGTAAAACGCCTCATCACGCACGGCATACCACCCCTCGTAATGGCCGAGGTAGATGTGTCCGTTTGCGACCAGTCTTCGCCAGAGCTCGGAGCAAGCCGCGTAATGACGTGGCTCCGTGGTGCGGATGAAATCATCGTTGGAGATGTTCATACGCGCCGCCATGGCGCGAAACTCGGCCGAGACCCGATCGACGAATGCCTGCGGCTCCAATCCTTCGTCACGGGCCGCTTTCGCAACTTTCTGGCCGTGCTCGTCGGTTCCCGTCAGAAAAAACACGTCATATCCGTCAAGCCGTTTCCAACGCGCCAGAACATCGGCGGCGATGGACGTATAAGCATGGCCGATATGCGGCGCTGCGTTCACGTAATAAATCGGCGTTGTGATGTAAAACCGCTTTCTCATCGCGCGCTCAGGAGTTGCAAACCGTTCACGATCGCCTGTCTTTGGTCGAGGTGGAACGTCTCGGCCTCATCCGCAAGGCTGCCCAGGGCGTGCCACACCTCTGCCCAATCATCAAGAGCGCGCGGGGCCAGAATCTCTCTTTCCTGCGCCTCTGCCTTCCCGGATGCGACCTCGCGGACCAGCCGGGCAAGCCGTGCCCGCAGCAACTGCATAAATACCGGAAAGGCATTTTCTCCTGCGCCGAGCGCGTCGGCGACACGATAGGCGCGCGCCAGATCAAGCCGGGGAAGATCGCCCAAAACCTCATCGACCAAATCGGCAAGTTCCAGACCTTGCCCTTCGAACAAGAGAACGGCACGGCCCGGGGAGCCCTCGGCAAGGCTTGCAAGTTTTCGGCGTTCCTCGGCACTCTGTTCGGGCAAGAGCGCAAGAAGGGCTTGCTCCATATCTTCTTGCCGAAGCGGGGAGAGGCGCAATTGGCGGCAGCGACTGCGGATCGTCGGCAAAATCCGGCCCGCCGCATTGGCCACCAACAGCAGAACCGTTCGCCCCGGAGGTTCTTCAAGTACTTTCAAAAGCGCATTGGCGGCGTGGCGATTGAGCGCGTCGGCGCCATCGACCACAACCACACGCCAGCCGCCTTCGGCGGGGGTCAAGCGCAGAAAATCCGCGATACGACGCACATCTTCCACAAGGATCTCGCCGCGCTGGCGCTTTCGTTTCGGATCCCACTCGCGCTCGATGCTCAGCAGATCCGCATGCGTGCCGACGGCAACCCGGCGGTAGGTCGGATGATTCGGCGAAAGCGCGAGGCTCTCCCCCTTCGCTCCGGCAAGCAGCCAACGGGCAAAACGATATGCAAGCGTAGCTTTGCCGATACCGTGCGGGCCGGTGAGCAGCCAGGCATGGTGTAATCGGCCGTTTCGGGTTGCTTTCAAAAGTTCCGATTCAGCGGCCGGATGCCCAAACAGATGCGGGTTTTCCCGCGGCTGCAAAATTTCGCTCATAACGCCATGCCAAACCGTTCACGGATGATGGCACGCACGTCTTGCGCAACCGCTTCGCGCGTTGCTTCCGCCGAAAGCAGCACACAACGTGCAGGCTCCAAAGCGGCGATTTCACGAAAACCCTCGCGCACGCGCAAGAAAAACGCATCACTTAGTTGCTCGTAATGATCCCGATTTTGATGCCGTTCGTTGATTCGGGAAAACCCGGTTTCAATCGTCACGTCCAAAATAAGCGTCAGATCCGGATCAAGGCCGACCAACTTCTTCAGCGTTTGGATATCGGCGCGTGAAAGGCCTTTGCCGTAACCTTGATAGGCCATGGTGGAGTCATAATACCGATCGCACACCACCCACGTTCCGGCCGCTAGGGCAGGGGAAATCGTGCGGGCGATATGCTCGGCACGCGCGGCAAAATGCAGCAGGGTTTCGGCAAGCGGTGTCCAATCTTGCTCGGGATGGAGCAGAATTTCCCGCAGCTTCTCGGCATTCGGCGCGCCGCCCGGCTCGCGCGTCAGCAAGACAGTGACGCCTGAGGCCCGCAACGCCTCGGCGAGCAACTTCGCCTGCGTGCTTTTACCGGCGCCTTCGATGCCTTCAAACGTAATGAAACGCCCGCGCACGCCGTTAACTGCCGGTGATGTAATGGGTGAGCACGGCCCAGGCGCGGCCGGTCACGCCGAGCCTCGGCACGTCGGCGCCGGCAAACAACGGCGCCTCTAACGCCGGAACGCCGTCGCCGCTAACCACGAGCTTGCCGAGTTGCGTGCCCTTGGCCACCGGCGCCGACACCGGGGCGTTGAATGCCACCGTCACTTTGGCCTTGCGTTGCCATTGCCGCGGCATCGTAACAACCAAATCACGCCCGCCCACAAGCGGCACGGAACGTTCGGTGCCCAGCCAAACCGGCACGCGGTCGATGACGTCTGCAGCGGTAAAGAGCGTGACATCCTCGAATTCTTGAAAAGCCCATTCCAGTAGCCGCTCCGATTCCTGCGCTCGCTCGCGCATAGTGGCAAGGCCGTTTAACACAAGGATAATACGCCGGCCGGCACGGTCGGCGCTGGCGACAAGCCCATAGCCCCCCGCCTCCGTGTGCCCGGTTTTCAATCCGTCGGCAAGCCCTTTTTGCACGAGCGGATTGCGGTTGTATTGTTCGATATTGTTGAAGCGGAAATCGCGCTCGGAATCGTAATGGTAATACTCGGGAAAATTCCGGATCAGCGCCATGCCGAGCAATGCGATATCGCGGGCGGACATATAATGATTGGCATCCGGCAGGCCCGTGGAATTGCGGAAATTGGTATGAGCGAGCCCAAGCTCGTGGGCTTTTTGATTCATCATTTCAACAAAATTTTCTTCCGAACCGGCAATGCCTTCCGCGAGCACGACGCAAGCATCATTGCCGGAATCGACAACCACACCGCGGATAAGATCTTCCACTTTCACGCGCCCCGGGTAGGGCACAAACATTTTCGAGCCGCCGGTGCGCCATGCGCGCTCGCTGACCGGCAATTCCTGATCAAGCTGCAAACGCCCGGCCTTGAGCGCGGTATAAACAAGATAGATCGTCATCAGCTTGGTCATGGACGAGGGCGCCATGGGCACATCGGCGTCTTTATCTAGAAGCGTTGCGCCGCTGTTATAATCTATGATCACCGCCCATTTCGCAAGAATATCTAACGGGCCGAGCGGGGTGTTCGCAGGGCTTGCCTTCGGGGCCGCATTCTCCGCCGCAGGCGGGGGCGCCGCAGGCGAGGGCGCCGCTTTGCGCACCCGCCGCTCGGCCGCATGGCTGCCTGCAACGAACATCACCGGCAAAATCGTCAGCGCACCGAGAAATGCCGTTCGCCGCTTCAGCATACGTGTCTACTCCTGTTCCACAACAATGCGGGCATCCACCGCGCCCGCTTTAATCACACGTTCCAGCAACGCATCCGCTTCGGGAATGGAGCCGATGGGGCCGATCATCACCTGATCGGTTTCTTCGCCGTTTCGCAAAGAGCGCACCACACGGGCACCGAAATCGGCAAGAGCGTTCTGTTGCGCCGTTGCTGCCGAAGCCGTGTGGAATGTATTGACGAGAATCCACAGAGACCCGGGCATCGCGGTGCCTTGGGTTACGGTTTCGGGCAGCCGGAGCGGCACCTTCGGCAGCTTTCGCTCCGGCATCGGCGTCGCGGGATTGGCCTTCGCCGCGGCGTTCGGCGAAGAAGACATGCCGGCTCCCACACCGGGCGGCGGCGCCAGCGTTGCCTCCGCTACCTGCTCGCGCGGGGCAGTGGCAATTGCCGGGGCCGAGGCGTTGCCCTGGAGTTCCATCGCCAAGGCTTCCGAAAGCTCTTGGTCCAACTGCAACCGTACCCGCGCGCGGCCGGTGGCATCGAATCCCAGCAATGCTGCAACCCGCGGCGTCACCTCCACGAATCGCGACACCTGCGCCGGGCCGCGATCATTGATGCGCACCATCACGCTCCGCCCGTTTTCCAAATTGGTGAGCTTGCCGATCGCGGGCAACTGCAAGGTCTGGTGCGCAATGGCCATGGCGTTCGGGTCATAGACTTCGCCGTCGGCCGTCAGGGGCGGATGGTTGCGGGCGGCGATCACGGCAATGCCGGTAGAATCGTAATGGAACTCTGCGTGCGGGTAAAACCAATGTCCCCCGGCCTCATACGGCTCCCCCACAACGTAGTGCAGTTGGGGCACGGGCGGCTTCTTCGGGCGCTCCAGATGCAAAAGCCGCTCGACAAAGCTGACAATGGATTCCCACGCGTTCTCAGCCGCTTGCTCGGCACGGGCGCAACCCGTAAACGCCAGCAACAAAACGAAAGCGAGCGGAAGCGAGCGCCTCATGTGTTTCATTTTTTCATAGACTTCATTGCATCGACTTCAAGCCGCCACGCGATCAGCCAGCAACCCGACGGCCAGAGCATAAAAATCGGAAGGATTATAAGCCCTAATCGCGTTAAAGTTCGGCCCAACCAGGAATGCCTGGCCCGCGGCGCCCTCGGGCAAGAGCAGCCGGAGGGGTGCGGAAAGCGCCGGCACAGGCTCGCCCGCCGGCGTCGTAAAGCCGATCCGCCGCCATTCCGAGCCCTCCATGCTGCGCCCGAGCAGGGTTTCGGCGTTGTCATCAGCGGGCGGGCGAACCTCGAGCCCCCAAGGTTGGCCGGGCTGCCAACCCGATTGCGCCAGATAATTGGCGATCGAGGCCAAAACGTCGGCGGTATCGTTCCAAATATCGCGACGCCCTTTGCCGGTGAAATCCACCGCATAGCGCTGATAGACGGAAGGCATAAACTGCGGCTGGCCCATTGCGCCGGCCCAGCTTCCAAGCATCTCATCCAGCGGGACATCGCCGTGATCGACGATCTGAAGAGCCGCGATCAGCTCGCGCCGAAACATCGCCGCGCGGCGCCCTTCAAAGGCAAGCGTGGCCAGCGCTTCGACGACCGAAAAGCCGCCGGAATCGGCTCCGTAATCCGATTCAAGCCCCCAAATGGCGAGAATGACGCCCGGATCAACCCCGTAGCGGGCCTGCACCGCCTCCAACACTTCCCGGTAACGGCGGAACATCGCCTGCCCGCGGGCAATCCGCGCGGGGCTCACGCGGGTTCGGCGATAGCGCTGCCAGGTAATAGTGAATTCCGGCTGGCTGCGGTCAAGCTCCACCACCCGCGGGTTCGGCTGCAAGCCGGAAAGCGCCCGATTTAAGGTGGCAGGCGAGACTCCCGAAAGCCGCGCTTCTGCCCAAATGCCGGCGAGAAAGCCGGAGAAGCCGGGGTTCGTGCCGGTCGCGGCGCTGATCTCGGCGGCTCTTCCCCACCGGGCGGCCAGTGCGAGCCCTGCGGAAAAAATCGGCAACGCGGAGAGAAGACTGCGACGGAAAAGCATGCCTCTTGGTCTGCCATAGGCTCATGTCAACCACAACGTCCGGCGTTGGGCGATAGGCTTTTATTACGCGAAGAGCTGCGCCAAAATAAAAAACAATGTAATGCCCGCAAACGGGGGAGACGTCGTCATGGGTATCACCGCCGAACTTGCAACTTTCTCGGCAAAAGTGAGTTTCCAAAGCCTTCCCGTTCCCGTGCTGCACCGCGCGCCGCAGCTTTTGCTCGATTTGGTCGGCAATATCGTGCGTGCGCGCCATGATGCCGAAAGCACCCCGGCATTGCTGGCGGCGGTGCGGGCGCTCGGCCTGAATGCCGGCACGTGCGGCGTGTTTGGAGACGCGGCGCGCTACACCCCCGCCGGGGCGGCTCTTCTCAACGGGGTGCTTGCGCATTCGCTGGATTTCGACGACACGCACGCCGCGGCTTCCCTCCATCCCGGCGCGCCGGTGATTCCCGCCGCCTTAGCGGCTGCCGAAAGCACCGGGGCAAGCGGGGCCGATCTGCTTGCGGGCATCGTGGCGGGCTACGAGGTGGTCTGCCGCGTCGCGCTCGCTCTTCCGGCCAAAGCCCATTATGATCGCGGCTTTCATCCGACTGCCACATGCGGTGCTTTCGGCGCTGCCGCGGCCGCGGGGCGGGTGCTGCAACTCTCCCCGGAAGGTATGGAATCGGCCTTCGGCATTGCACTCAGCCAGAGCGCCGGAAGTCTGCAATTCCTTGCCAACGGCGCCTGGACGAAGCGCTTCCAGGTGGGCTGGGCGGCCATGGCCGGGCTCTCCGCGGCTATGCTGGCGCATGCGGGGTTCAAAGGAGCGGCCGAGGCGCTGGAAGGGCGGCATGGCTTTTTGCGTGCCTACGCCCCGGCACCGGAACCCGATTTGGCCGTTGCGGACTTGGGCAATCGCTTCGAACTCATGGCGACCGCGGTCAAGCCCTATCCTTCCTGCCGTTACGGGCATGCGGGGATTGATGCCGCCCTTGCTCTGCGTGCCAAGCACGGCTTGATGCCGGAGGAGATCGAACAGGTAACGCTTGGGCTTCCGCAGGCCGGTCTGTTGCTCATCGGCGAGCCGCTTGAGCAGAAAATTGCACCGGAAAATGTGGTGGACGGCCAGTTCAGCGGGCCGTTCGTCATCGCCGCGGCATTGGTAACCGGGGGGATGAACTGGAACAGTTACCGGCTCCTGCACGACCCGACGGTGCGTTCGCTGATGGCCAAAACGCGATGCGTCCATGATCCTGAGGTAGAGGCCCTCTTCCCCACCCACATGGCGGGAAAACTCACCGTGCGTGCGCGCGGCAGGGAATTTTCCGAGCTCGTGCGGGTTGCGAAAGGAGAGCCGGAGAATTTCCTGACCGAAGAAGAGCTGCGCGGCAAGTTCCAGAGCCTGACGGAGGCCGTTCTCGGGCCCGAACGCACGGCGCGACTGGCCGATGCCGTGCTCGCGGTGCACAGCCTGCCGCGTGTCAGCTTATTGTTCGGCTTGGCTTCTCCGCTCGCTCCGGCGCAACTCGCCGGCGAGTAAGTCAGCGCTGCCCGATTTCTCGCTCCAATTATCGCTTTCTCTTGCGCGGTGGGTCCGAAACGGCGTGCCGAGCAGAACACACTATGAAATTTCGTATAATTATTTTTATACGATTAAAATTAGCCTATATGGTTGAATACCGATTTTTCCTAGCATAAATTGCAGACGCAGAGGAGCTTTGGCTCCTTGCGCCTCACATCAGGGATACCTGCAGATGAAGCAGTCATGGGTGATCGAACTCGGCGGAAAATTTGCCGGCGCTGCCGTCACAGACAATGACAAATTCCGGTTTGTTGCCGTGGATCCGCGCTTGGACCATCTGGATGGCAGCGTTTGGCCCACGTTGGAAGAACTGCGCCGTGCGCTTCGCGCCTCATGCGTGGGCGCGGATTTCCTGCCCAAGAAACCCGTCTGTTCCTAAAAGTTCGGGATCACGCCCTCAAGCACCGTGCGCGCCAAGAACCAGTAAGTACCGAACAAGGCAATCAGTGCAGAGCCGGGATAAACAACCTGAACCGGGCGTGCCGATCCCGCATAAACCACTTCTGCCGCCGCCAATTGGGGGACCGGCCGGCGCAGGGAAAACAAATGGTCCAGTGCCAACAGCACCGGAAGCACGATCGCGACGATGCCGATCTGGCCGATTTCAACCCCGACGTTAAACGAGGCAAGCGCCGGCACAAGCGCACCCTTAGGCAGGCCAAATTCCTGTAAAGCGCTGGCAAAACCGAAACCGTGGATCAGGCCGAAGACGAATGCATTGCGCCAGCGCGTTTGGACCTTTCGCGAGATGAAGTTTTCCACCGCCACATAGACGATCGAGGCAGCAATCGCAGGCTCGGTAATGCTGCTTGGGATGCGCACGATCTCCAGCGCCGCGAGCGAGAGCGTAATTGAATGCGCGATGGTGAACGCAGTGACAATTTTCACCACCGGCCAGATCCGATCTGCCCACATAATAATGGCAAGCAAGAAACAAATATGGTCGTAGCCCAGAAAAATGTGTTCGATCCCGGCCGTCAGATACCGCCCGATCACCTCGAGGAGCGTTGCCTTGGGGGCATGGGTAATGGCGATTTCCGTGCGCTCGGAATCCAACAAATCCTGCGCGGGGTTCTTTTCGCCGCCGATCAGCACCACTTGCCGCGCGCTGGGCGAGACCGCGGTGAGAATTGTGGAGCGATAGTGCAGCTCCTGGTTCGCGCCGTTGCACGTCCAGCGCGTGCGGACCACCACCCCGTCCTGATCCGGAGAGGTCGTGCTTGGCCCCGCCTGGCAGAGGCTGCCATCCTGGTTCAGGATCACCGCATGCGTCGTGACATAAGCCGCAATCTGCGAAGCAGCCGCAGCGAGGGCATTGGGTTGCACCAGCCCGGTTTGCGCATCGAACACATGGGTACCTGCGGCGCGGTCGACATCGCTGCCCTTCATCGTCACCGTTACATCCACGCTACCATCCGCGTGGGGCGTAATAAAAGCGTTGGAGAGATTCATCTGATGCGCCTGCAGCGGGCGGCACCAAAGCGCGGCGATCGCCGCTCCGATCAGCAGGGGCGCTGTCCACTTTGCGGCGAAAGAGGCGAGACGAGAGAACATTTCGAAACCTCCGCAATTCGGAGAAGGTTGGCGAGGGGGGTGGCTTCTGCGGGGGCAACGGTTGCCACCGCATCTTGTTCCGCGACCCGCACATAGCGGTGCGCGTGATCTTCCGTGAATGCGCCGAATTCGACGCGTGCGACGGGGCGAGAAGAATCCGGCGTATAAAGCAAGAGAATGAGCGGCGGGTGCTCAAGCCCATATTGCGATAAACTGTCTTTATCCGGATGAAGCGCAATGATCCGCTCGATATTGGCCTGCTCCAGCGCTTTTAATTCTGCGTCGATCGCCGGCGCAAACTTGGGATCCGCCTTATGCACGTATCCGCCCATGGCATGGGTGTGCTGGCCTGTGTGGTGAAACCATACCCCGTCGGGATCGCGTTCGAAGCGAACAAGGTTTCCTCCGGAGACGATTTCGGTGGCGCCGATCGATTCCAGCGATACCGGAAGCAAAAACAAAGCCGCCGGGAGTGCGGCATGCGCCGCCGCAGTTTCGCTCGGCCACGCACGCTTGAGCATATCCAACGCAAGTTGCCATTCGGTTCCGACATAACGCGAAAGCAGATAAATCTGCGGCTGCCCTGTAAGGCGAGCAAACTGCGTGGTTTGCGTCGGCGTATTTTCGCCGAATATCACTTCCGTCGGCGCCCCGGTGCTTTGGAAGAGCTCAAGCCGCAACCGGGGCGAGGCAAGGCCGAATTCGGCAAGTTTTTCGCGGCTGTATTCGGCCTCATCCAGCACGCGAAGCGGCGAGGACACGTTGAGAAGACGCAGCCCCAAATCGATATGCCCGGCAATCGCCGCGCCGAGGTCCGCGCCGTTGCTGCGCCAAAGATGCGCGCCGCGGCGCTCGAACACGGTTTTGTCGCCACCGGCTTCAAGCGTAATGCGTTCGATATTCTTTGCCGGGATGTTCAGAATGCCGACCAGCGGTGTGCCCTCGCGGGACATATCTTCCGGCCAGCGCCCGGTGAAGGAGATTGCGGCGATCAACGCAATCATCGCAAGGCCGGCGGCAAAGCCGGTGTAGATCGCGCGCGTCCGACGCTTCAGCGGCGCCGCCACCAGACCACCCCTCCCAATAACGCCACGGCCAGCGGCAAAAACACCACCAACACCAAGAACGTGATTTGCATTTCGTGGTGCGTAAGCCGCAGTTCCGGCAGGCTGTATGTCAACGGTTTAAGCCTTGGGCCGTTGGTATCTTCGGCAAGCCAGCGAATGGTGGCCACCACAAGATCGCCGTTGGAGACATAAGGGAAAAAAGCGTTCGTGGCGATGCTGGCATTACCCATAAGCACCAAGCGAAACGGTTTGCCGGCCTCGCCGGGCCATTGTCCTTGCTCGGCGATAACGAGCGCGACGGGGCCTTCGCTTGATCCTAATCGCGCTCCGTTGATCGCGCGCAGGTAGCTGTCTTTGCTGGTGGACGCCAACACCGTTGCTGCAATGCCGGGAATACGCTCGGCAAGCCGCAGCGGGCGGGCGCCGGGAAAGACGGTTAATGCCAAGTCCTGCGTGATCGGATGCGGCGGATAATACGGCACCGCCACTTTATCCTCTTCGGCTTCGTAATGGTTTACCGGATCGATCACCACACCGTCGCCCACCTCCAGCCCGATTTTACGCAAAAGCGCACCGAGTTCCGGCGAGACGGGAAAATCCGGATCGTACATCAACAGCAATCGGCCGCCGCGGGCGAGGTAATTTTCAAGAACCTTCATCTCCTCAGGCGTATAGGCACGACGCGGACCGAGATCTACCACCACGGCACAATCGTTCGGTACGGCTGTAACCATCGGCGCCGGCAGTGCGCGATCCACATAGCCGATTCGCTCCAATGCCAGCTTCAGCCGCTGTACTCCCGCCGGCGGCGCTTCGATGGTATCGCCGCCGCCCGGTACGTCGCGCGCTTGGAGGGTTTCCACGTGACTAAGATGCCAATGCGTTCTATCAACGGTTTCGTAAGGCTCGCCGTGGCCGACAAAAAAACAAACAACCGGATTTTTGTGGCTCAGCACCCGCTGAATGGCAAAAGCCACCTCGCGCAGATCCACCGTGTTCGGAACCTCCGCCCGATGTCCTTCCGCTTCCACGACCACGGTGTTATAGACCTGAACGCCGTAATCGCGCGCGACAACGACCTCTTTATCCAGGTCCAATGCGCGGAAACGGAAATGGGAACGTTTGTGCGCAATGGCGGCGAGCACTTCCTTGGCGGTGCGCGCATCATCGTCTTGCTCGTTGTAAAAATAGGTGAGATGGACATCGGTTTTCAGGTTGCGGGCAACGGTTTCAAGCTCCGGCGGAGCCGTGAAGCGCCCGCTTAAAGTCACGTCAAAATGCGTATCGTGCCGGTAAAGTGCGATATTGGCGAGCAGGATGATGCCGAACGCGGCAACGACGATACCGGCATTCCACACTCCCGAAGCCGGAAAGCGGAGATACAACGGAATGCGAATGGCAAGCGCGAAAATCAGCAGCAATGCCGCGCACCAGGCGCCGAAATAGAACACATTCGCCGTATCTTCGTCCGCACTGAATGCTCCTGCCACGGCAAAGCCGAGAGCGAGAACAAACAGAACGACTTGAATGAGTTTCTCAATCATGGCTCGGCGCGACCATGTTCATCTAGCGCTGCCCCAGCGCGCGGATGCTCAGGAACAACCCGAGCAACGCGACGCTGATAAAAAACCCTGCATCCGAAAGAAAAAGCGAGCCGGTGGCAAAGGTTCGAAAGTGCACCAGGAACGACATATTCACAACAAGCGCGTTAAAGGGATCGGGTAGCAAATAGCCCAGCTTGTCGATAATCCAGAGCAAGAGGAACAGCGAAAGCGACATCACCGCGGCAACGATCTGGTTGCTGACCAGGCATGAGGCCAGCAGACCCACCGCCACCAGTGCGCTTGCGTGCAAGAGCAGACCCAGGTAACCGCTAAAAATAGGCCCCCAATCCGGCTGGCCGAAAATCGCAAGCGTGATCGCGTAAGCACCGGAAAGCAGAAGCATAACCGCAATCAGGCTCATACTGGCAAGGTACTTCGATAAAATAACGGAGACTTCGCTCACCGGCGCGGTAAGCAGCACCTCCAATGTGCGCAGGCGTCGCTCTTCGGCAATCAAGCGCATGGTGATAATCGGCACGGTGAGCAGAAAGAGGACGTAAATCTGAAAGAACACGTGCACAAGCGATGCCGCATGGCTCATAAAGAGCGTGAGCGTAAACGTGTAGCCCATAATCAGAAGAAACACCGCGATCACCACATAAGCAATCGGGGTGGTGAAAATGGCTTTTTCTTCCTTCACCAAAAGGGCAGCAAAAGTCTTCATGATACCGGTGTTGCGCGTTTCGTCAAAGCAAGAAAGACCTGTTCGAGATCCGGCTGTAGCAAAGTCAATTCGGAAAGCGGGAAGCCTCCGGCAATAACCGCCTGCGCCAAATCTTCAGCGATGCGACGGGGGTTTTCGGCTTCGACCGGAACGATATAGGCTCTCCAGGTTTCGCCATCGGCCGAGACGGGCGGTGCCTCCGTTATTTGCTCAGGTTCGACGGAAGCCACCCCAGGCACCTTCCGCAACTGTGCGATAATCCGTTCCGGGGCACCGGCAATTCGCAGGCGGAATCGGTGCTGGTTTGTACTTTGTCCCTTTGCGTCCGTGGTGAGCAGCATCCCGTCGACGAGAATCATCACACGGCTTGCAATTTTCTCGATCTCCGTCAGCACGTGCGAAGCGAGCAAAACCGTGCGTTGCCCTGCCAGCGAGCGGATCAGCTCGCGCACGGCAATAACCTGGTACGCATCAAGCGCGTTGGTGGGTTCATCGAGAATGAGCAACGGCGGATCACCGAGCAGCGCCTGAGCGATGGCAACGCGCTGACGGTAACCGCGAGAAAGCTTGCCGATCGCCATATGGGCCACTTTGTCAAGCTCCAGCCTTTCACGGGCCATTGCCACCGAAGCATTCGCTCGAGACCCGGACAACCCCTTGATGCGGGCCATGAAATGCAGGAATTCGTCAACCCGCATGCCGCTATAAATCGGCGCATCCTCGGCGAGATAACCAATGCTTGCCCGAGCGGCGAGCGAATCTTCCATCGCATCGAACCCGGCAATGCGCGCGCTGCCGGAGGAGGGGGGAAGGTAACCCGTCAGAATGCGCAAAATGGTACTTTTCCCCGAGCCGTTCGGTCCCAGCAGGCCGACCACTTCGCCTTCTTCAATAGTGAACGAAACGTCTTTGACGGCAAGCCTTGGGCCGTACCATTTCACCAAAGAATCGGCGGCAACAACATTTGCCATAATTTATTGCCCGCTATCGCGATTCTGAAATTTCTTTCTTCCGCCTTTTTCTGCAAGCGGAAAGAGTTAGGATGAGGGAACGGCTAACGCCAGCGATCTTACCACGCGCCGCAAACATTCCCGACTCCAAACACCAGCGAAACCGCAGTGCAAAAAAACCTAGACGCACGCTATAAGGAGCGTGCGTCCAGGCAAATCATCAAACACAGCATTCGCTGCGGCTTCCTTCGCTCTTGAGATTATTCGTAATACTCGGGCGAATGCTTGTGGGCTTTGAAGGTTTCCGGATCGTGCGCAAAAATCACATCTGCCCCTTCGACATCGCGCATGTGCTTGATCCACGCATAGCCCCGCAACAACCCGGCGGGGTCATACGCCAGCCCGACGCTCGGCAGCAGATTCTTCGTCAGATTTTCCATCAGGTAGCAAGCATCGCTGGTCAGCACCACGGGGCCGGTCTTCGGAAGCCGCACGACCACCATCTCGCTTCCCGGCGTGTGCCCGACCGAGCGGTGGATATATACGCTGCCGTCGCCGAACAGATCGAGATCGCCGTTGAGCTCGATCACTTTATACTTGTTCGGCATACTCTCGCCGAGACCGCTCCGCAGCATGGCAAAATCGCTGGTAATATAGGGGCCGGCATAACCCGGAGGCGGCCAGAACGCGTTGGTGATTTCATCGCGTTGCACGACGATAGTCGCGTTCGGGAATTTGCCGACATTACCGGCGTGATCGAGGTGCATATGGCCGAGGATCACGTAATTGATATCCGAGGGTTTGAACCCGGCCTTTTCCAGTTGCACGTCAATCGCCACGTCCGGGCTGCGGCCGGGATCGAGCGAGGCGGCCATCGGGCCCCAATAGGTGGGATCCGTGATGATCCGGTCGTTGTTGCCCGTATCAAACAGAACATTGCCCTTCGGATGCTTGATAAGGAAGAACGCAACCGGAATCTGGATGCGCCCGGGCGCGGCACCGGTTTGCAACGCGGATTTATCGATATTCAACCAGCCGGACGAGAAGACGTAAAGCCGCATTCCCTCCGGCGAGCCGGCCCATGCCGTCGCACCGAGGCTCAGGCACCAGCCGGCGACAATCGCAAGGCTTGCCAGCATCCATTTGAAGCTGGATTTCATGAGCTCCTCCCATATAACCACGAGGGTCTCCCCATCATGGATTTGTTTCCGACGCCGAGAATTTTCTCACAAACGTCGTTCCCCGGCGCCCATCCATCGCGTTTCGCATCATCCATTGCGGACGCGGACGAAACACATAGCTCGAGAGCAAAAGCCGTGTCAATTGGCATCTGAAATAAACGCACCCCGTATGCCCTTTGGTCTTTATGCGAAGAGGCCTCGTATGTCCTTTTCTTAATTACCGTGCTGGCGGCGCTTGCAACCCTTGCCGGCGCACAGGGCGAAGCCTGTCGTTCCGGGCCTTACCTGGCAGCGGGCCGCGAAAGCGCATCTTGACCCTCTCTTTCCAAGGCAAAGTGGAGGGCCAATAAAAGCGCAACCCTTGTATGGGCGAACCCCGGGAAACGCGCATGGCCTGTTGGTCGTGGCGACCGAAACCAATTTTGTTTGCGGCCTTGATGCGGTCTCCCCTGTGCCGGTTTGGAGCAAGGCCCTCGGAACAGCGGTTCCAAATGCCTTGCTCTCGTGAAAGAGCAGAACACCCCGCGCCATCGCATATTTGCGCCGCGTCTCAATGACGGAGCGATTTTGCCGGGCCGGCCTTTGGATGTGGAAAAAAGATGTCGTATCGCGGTCCTTTGCCCGATTGCCCCATGCGGGCGCCGATGCCGATCGGCAACGGCTGATATCAGCATTCAAAGCTGCTGCGTTCGAAGACCAGACACGTTCAATTCTATCAGGTGCTGCACCAGCGGATTGGGAAACCGTCGACTCTGCACGATCGCGTAGAAATTTTCGCTGAGATCCGGAATGCGGCAGCGTTCCACAAGAAGGCCTGTCGCAAGCTCGTCTCGCACCACGATTGGCGGCACAAGCGCCAGCGTGCCGCTCGCGCGCGCGAGCAGGCGCAGCATGGCCATGTCGTCGACCTCGGCCACAATGATGGGGCGAATGCCGGCCAATTCCAGCGTGCGATCGAAGGCCGCGCGTATGTCGCTCTCATGGCTCGGCAAGATGACAGGATGATCCTGCAAGTCGTCGGGAAACATAAAGCTTCGGCCGTCTCCGATCGGAGGGCCAACGAGGCTGACCGGCTGCCGGTCGAGGAGGTGGCTGTGCAAGGCTGTACCGGCTTCCCGGCGGACGGCGGCGTTGGCGAGCACGATGTCGAGAGTGTGCGCCTCCAACTGGGCGAGCAGTTCACGCATCGTCCCGGAACGCAAAACAAGTTCAATGTCGGTGCGGCCAATGAGCGGGCGCAGGAACTGGAGCTGAAAGTTTCGCGACAAATGGGTGATCGCCCCGACGCGCAGAACCTGTCGATTTGAGCGTGGACGGCCGGCCAACGTGCTGACGAGTTCTTCTCCGGCCTTAAACACCGTATCCGCATAGTCGAGCGCGATCCGGCCCGCCTCGGTCAGGATCAGTCTCTTGCCCTGACGATCGAACAGCCGATGGCCAAGCTGCTCCTCCAGCTTCCGAAGCTGCGTCGAGAGCGCCGATTGCGACAGGTGCAGCCGCGCCGCGGCGCGGGTAAGGCTGCCATCCTGCGCGACGGCACGGAACAAGCGGAGGTGGTGGTAATTCAGCGTGGCCATGTGAATCTTTCTATCATATAGAACGATATGATGAAATCTTTGTAGTTAATAGAAAGCAAGATTGTCCTTAAAGAGGGTCGCCTCTTACGGGAGACGACCATGACCGCAAATCTCATCTGGCTGATCGCACTCGGACCGCTGGCGCTTGGGGTGACCGGATTGCTCGTCGGACACCGGAAAATCTCCGCACAAGCGGCCGTAGGGTGGGCCATCCGATTTGCCGGCTTGGTGATCACAGTTGCGTTTGCCGTTGCGTTTGCCGTTCTTCTCATCCTCGGCGGCCCGCTACGGACCGAAACGATCGGCTGGCGCGGGGCTGGGTTCGCGCTTTTTCTCGACTCGCTGAGCACGATCATGTTCCTGCTGGTCGGCTTTATCGGCCTGATCGTCCTCCGCTACAGCCGCAATTACCTCGACGGAGATCCCGGCCAGGGCCCCTTCATCCGCTGGCTGTGTTTCACGCTCGCGGCGGTGCTGTTTGTGATAGTATCGGGCAATCTGTTCCAGTTTTTTCTCGCATGGGTCGCAACAAGTCTTAGCCTGCATCGCCTCCTGCTCTTCTACCCGGAGCGGCCGAACGCCGTCCTTGCGGCGCGTAAAAAATTCGTGGCAAGCCGCTTCGGCGATGCGTGCCTCTTCGCGGCAATGATCCTGATCTACCGGGTGTTCGGCAGCCTCGACTATGCGGCGCTATTCAGCGGCGCGGCGGCTCTTCGGGCGGCCGGGGCCGTCCCGGTGGCGCTCCATGCCGCTGCTGTCTTCCTGGTTGCCGCAGCCTTGCTCAAATCAGCGCAGTTTCCGTTCCACGGCTGGCTAACCGAAGTCATGGAAACCCCGACACCCGTCTCCGCTTTGTTGCATGCGGGCGTCATCAACGCCGGCGGTTTCCTCGTGCTGCGTTTTGCCGGGTTGATTTCGCTCTCCGTTCCCTCGCTCGACGTGATGGTGCTGGTGGGCGGTGCCACCGCCTTGTTCGGATCGGTGGTGATGCTCACCCAGACTTCGGTCAAGGTCTCGCTCGCCTATTCGACCATCGCCCAGATGGGTTTCATGATGCTCGAATGCGGGCTAGGGGCTTTCTCCGCCGCGCTTCTCCATATTGTTGCGCACGCGCTTTACAAAGCGCACGCTTTTCTCTCTTCGGGCAGCGTCATCGATCTCGCTCGCGCCTCCTGGTCACCGAGTCCCGGCGGACGGCCGCATACTGCCCGGACCGCCGTGGCAGTGGTCGCAGTGCTGGCTATGATGACCGCCATCGGGGCGCTGTTCGGGGCCTCGGTCATTCGCCAACCCGGCGTGTTCGCGCTCGCCGCAGTGCTTTTGCTGGGGCTGACCCACCTTATGACGCAGGCGCTCGACGAACGGCCGAGCCTGTACGTGCTCAGCCGCGTGCTGATGTTCGCCGCGCTGGTTGCAGCCACCTATTTCGGCCTGCAAGGTGTGATGGAGCAGCTCACGGCCACGTCGTTACCTGCAGTAGAGCCGCTGCGCGGGCCCTTCGACCTCGCCATCATCGCGCTTGCCGTGTTGAGCTTTGCCGCAGTGACGGTTCTGCAGAGCATGCTCCCGGGCCGGTCAGGCAACACGCGTTGGCTTGCCCTCTACATGCACATTTCGAACGGGCTCTACGTCAACACGCTGGCCAACCGCCTGGCGCTGCGCTTCTGGCCCAATCCGCCGCCCCGCCCCAGCGCATCCGCCTATGGGCTCGAGCTCGCAAAGGAGCCCAGGGCATGAGCGCCGGACTGGAGATCGACACGTTGGACATCTTGGACACGCTCGCTGCGGATTCCTCATCCACCGAATTGGATCGCAGGGCGGTTGAGGCGGCGATCGCTGCCGCTTGCAACCGGGTTGCCCCGCTTTGGCCGCTGAAAAACTTCGTCGCGGTCAATCCCTTCTTGGGCTTCAGCGACCGCAGCTTTGGCGCGACCTGCGCAGCGCTTCGCCGGGTGGCACGCGTCGACATGCTGATGCCGAGAGCCTTCTATCGGGAGGCCGTCGCGGCGGGCCTGGTCGAGGAGGATGATCTTGCCGCCGGCCTCGCTGCGCTGCCCAAGGAGGTGGCCAAGCCGCGCGATCTCGCGGCGTTGAAGCGGGCGATCAACCGTGACCCGAAGCCGCTCGAGCAGTCGAGCGCGGTGGTTGCCACTGTGGCAGAGGTGCTCGATAAGCTGTCTTCCGGCGACAAACAGGCCTCGCGCACCGCCTTCATGATCGATGAGATCTCGAAATGGTGCGCCGCTTATTTCGATGAAGGCCAATCGGCCTGGCGGCTGCCGGTGCGCAGCATGCCGCCGTATGCGGCTTGGCGCGCGTGCATGCGCCACGACCGCAATCCCGAGGTGATGGGCATAAAAGGTTTTCGCGCTGCAATCGCGGCGTTGCCCGAGGATCCGGTCGAGGCGATCGCCGCTGTGGTGCGGGACATCGGAATTCCGAAGCGGGCGCTCGAGGATTATTTATTCCGGGCGCTCTTCGACATCCGCGGCTGGGCGGCTTATGCCCGCCACCTCGTCTGGCAGAATGCGCTCTACGGCCGCACGGACGATACGCTTGTCCAACTTCTCGCCATTCGGGTGGTCTGGGGTTATGCTTTGTTCCTGGAGCGCCGGGATGCTGCGTTTCGCAATGCCTGGGCTCGCGCAATGCGGGCGGCGGAGGCTCTGCCGGCGGACGAACGGCTCGGCGATGACCCCGAGCTCGTTGTGGATCTCGTCCTGCAGGAAGCTTTCGAGGCTGCCTATCAGCGCCGGCTGTTGGCGCAGCTCACGGCCCATATGCGTGGACCGCAAAGCCGATCCACATCCCCGCGGCCATCGGTGCAGGCGGCATTTTGCATTGACGTGCGCTCGGAAGTATTCCGTCGGGCGCTCGAGACCGTTTGCCCCGATGCCGAGACGATCGGCGTCGCCGGCTTTTTTGGCATTCCGATCGAATATGTGCCGATCGGGCATGAACGCGGCGGTGCGCACTGCCCGGTTCTGATAAGGCCGAACTTCATTGTCTGCGAGGCCGTGAAAGGCGCTTCAGAACAGGAAGAGCGCCGCATTCTCAGGCTGCGCTTGCTCCGTCGTCGCGTGATCAAGGCCTGGAAGGCGTTCAAGCTCTCGGCTGTGTCGTCTTTTGCGTATGTCGAAACGACCGGCCTGCTGTTCGGCGGCAAACTGATTGGCGACAGTGCCGGTCTGACGCGGCCTGTGCTGGATCCGAATACCGATGGCCTTGACCGCGACCTGATCGGCCGGATCGGGCCGGAGCTCGCACCGAAAGAGGTCGGCGGGCGCGCGACCGGCCTCACCCAGGCGCAACGACTTGATTTGGCGGAGGCCGTGCTCAAGGCGATGTCGCTCACGGACCGCTGGGCGCGCCTGGTGCTGCTGACCGGTCATGGGTCAACCACCGTCAACAATCCACACGCTTCGGGACTCGACTGCGGTGCCTGCGGTGGCCACACGGGTGAGGCGAACGCTCGCGTTGCGGCTGCCATCTTGAACGATCCCGCCGTTCGTGCCGGGCTTCAGGGCCGCGGGATTGCCATTCCTTGCGACACCTGGTTTCTCGGCTGCCTGCATGACACGACGACGGATGAATTCAGAATCTTCGACGTCGACCAGGTTCCGGAAACGCACCGCGAAGATCTCGATCGGTTGCGTGGGATTCTGGCCAAAGCCTCGACGCTGGCGAGGTTCGAGCGTTCGGCCCTGCTTGGCCTGAAGCATACGGACGACGTTTATGCGAAGGTTTTGGCCCGCAGTCGCGATTGGAGCCAGGTGCGTCCCGAATGGGGGCTTGCCGGCAACGCCGCCTTCATCGCTGCGCCCCGCGCACGCACGCGTGGACTCGACCTCTCCGGCCGCGCGTTTCTTCACGAATATGACTGGCGCAAAGACCAGAACTTTGACGTGCTCGAGCTAATCATGACCGCACCAATGGTGGTCGCCGCCTGGATCAACCTGCAATATTACGGCTCGACGGTGAACAATCGCGTCTTCGGCAGCGGCAACAAGACGCTCCATAACGTCGTCGGCCAGCTCGGCGTGCTGGAAGGCAATGCCGGAGACCTGAAGGTCGGTTTGCCTTGGCAGTCCGTTCACGACGGGGCCCGCTTCGTGCACGAGCCGCTCCGGCTCAACGTCTTCATTGAAGCGCCCGAAGCGGAAATCAATCGCGTTATCGAAAAGCATCAAAGCGTGCGTCAGCTCGTAGACAACAGGTGGGTGCATCTCTTTCGCATCGCCGATGCCGGCGCGGTTTATCGCTATTTGGGAAGCTTCACTTGGACCGAGGCGCAGCCATGAACGTCTGTGCCGTGGCACAGCAGGCATGGACACGACTTCCCTTCGAGCACGGTGCGGCGCCCTATAGTGAGGGGATGCGCAGCCAACCGCTGTCAGAGCCAATGGACGGGTATATGCTTCCCATTTTGGTCCGCCTTAGGGAGTCGATACCCTTATGTCTCAGAGTTCGGCGCTTGCGCGCTTGGCAATCGATATCGGTGGCACCTTCACCGATCTGGCACTGGAAACAAAAGCGAAGCTTTACACCACCAAGGTGCTGACCACCCCCGCCGCGCCCGAACAGGGTGTGCTCGAGGGGGTTCGCGTCATTCTCGAGATGGCGGGAATCGGGCCCGAAGCAATCGGTTTGGTGATCCACGGCACCACCCTAGCCACCAATGCCATGATCGAGCGCAAGGGCGCCCGCACAGCGCTGATCACCACCGAGGGTTTTCGCGATGTCCTGGCGATGGGCACGGAAAGCCGTTACGACCAATATGATTTGAACATCGTGCTGCCGGAGCCGCTGGTCCCGCGCTTCCTGCGCTTCACGGTGCCCGAGCGGCTCGACAACGAGGGCCGCGTGCTTCGTCCTTTGAACGAAAATGCGGTTTTGGCCCTTGTCCCGAAACTGCAAGCCGAGGGGGTGGAAAGCATCGCCATCGGGTTTCTGCACGCCTTCGTCAACCCCGTGCACGAGCGGCGCGCAGCGGAAATTCTCCAATCTGCCCTGCCGGGCGTGCCGATCTCGCTCTCTTCGGAAGTTTCTCCGGAAATGCGCGAATTCGAGCGCTTCTCCACCACTGTCGCCAATGCCTATGTGCAGCCTTTGATGGCGCGCTACCTCGGCAAGCTTGCGCAGGAGCTGGCGGCGATGGGGATGGTTGCGCCGCTGTTTCTCATGCACTCGGGCGGCGGGTTGATCGCCTTGGAAACCGCTTGCCGATTCCCGGTGCGGCTGGTGGAAAGCGGCCCGGCCGGCGGGGCGATCTTTGCTGCCCACATCGCCCGCGCCGCGCGGCTCAACCATGTGGTTTCCTTCGATATGGGCGGGACCACGGCCAAAATCTGCCTGATCGACAACGGCGCGCCGCAAACCGCGCGCAGTTTTGAAGTTGCGCGCGTCGGCCGGTTTCAGAAAGGCTCCGGCTTGCCCTTGCGCATTCCGGTGATCGAAATGGTGGAAATCGGCGCCGGCGGCGGCAGCATCGCGCGCGTGGATGCCATGGGGCGCATCGCCGTGGGCCCGGAAAGCGCAGGCGCGGACCCGGGCCCCGCCTGTTACGGCCGCGGCGGGATTGAGCCCACGGTGACCGATGCGAACCTCATGCTCGGCCGCTACGATCCGGACCGATTTGCCGGCGGCAAGTTGCGCCTCGATACGGCCGCGGCCGAGCGGGCTTTGGTGCAGCAAGTCGGCAATCCGCTTGGCCTTTCGGCCAGCATGGCCGCCCTCGGCGTGGTGGAAATGGTGGATGAGAACATGGCCAATGCGGCAAGGGTGCATGCGGCCGAGTCCGGCAAAGCGCTGGCAGAGCGCACCTTGATTGCCTTCGGCGGCGGCGGCGGTGTGCACGCCTACCGGCTGGCGGAACGGCTCGGCATTCGCCGCATTCTGGTGCCGCCCGGGGCGGGCGTGGGCAGCGCCATCGGGTTTCTGCGTGCGCCGATCGCCTATGAGGTGGTTCGCAGCCTGTATCAGCGCTTTGCCACTTTCGATATCGAGAGCGTCAACCGCTTGATCGCGGAAATGGCCGAAGAGGCGGAAGCCGTTGTAGCGCGTGCCGGCACCGGCTTGCCCACGCGCCAGACGCGTACGGCGTATATGCGCTACATCGGCCAAGGGCATGAAATTCCGGTGCCGCTTCCCAACCATCCGCTTACGGCAGAAGACGTGCCCCGGCTTCGGGCCGCTTACGATGCGGCCTATGCGCGCTTTTACAACCGGCCGGTGCCGGGCTCGGACGTCGAGGTGCTCAGCTATGCCCTCTCTCTCGCTACGGAGCTTCCCCCTTTGCCGCCGGTGCCGCAGCCACTCTCGCCCTATTCGCCGGAGCCGGCCGCAACCCGCCGCGTGCGGGAAACGGTCCGGGGCGAGCAGCAGGAATGGTCCGTCTACGAACGCGGGGCTCTTCGGCCCGGCGCGCGGCTCCGGGGGCCGGCTATGATTGTTGAAGACGAAACTTCCGTCTTGCTCGGGCCGGGCTGGCAGGCGAGCATCGACGGCTGGGGCAACGTGGTCCTGATGCAGGGGGGCGAATAATGTCGGCAAGCGAGGCTCTTGCCCAAATTCACAACCAGCTGATGTGGAGCCGTCTCATTGCCGTGGTGGAAGAGCAGGCGCAGACCATGATCCGCACCGCCTTCAGCACCACGGTGCGGGAGGCCGGCGATCTCTCCGCTGGTATTTTCGACCTGCAAGGCCGGATGATCGCCCAGGCGGTCACCGGCACGCCGGGGCATGTGAACTCGATGGCCGAGAGCGTGGGGCATTTTCTCCGCCGCTATCCGGCCGAGACGATGCGGCCCGGAGACCATTTCATCACCAACGATCCTTGGCTCGCGACCGGGCATTTACATGATCTCACCGTCGTTACCCCGGCCTTTCACCGCGGCCGGCTGGTGGCGCTCTTTGCCAATACCGCGCATGTGATCGATGTCGGCGGGCTCGGCATGGGTCCGGAAGGCCGTTCGGTGTTCGAGGAAGGGCTTTGCATCCCTATTCTGCGCTGTTTTGCGGAAGGCAAGCCGGAGGAGACCTTTTTCGCGTTCATCCGGGCGAATTCGCGGCTTCCGGTGGAGCTGGAAGGCGACATTTATTCGCTCTGCGCGTGCAATGAGGCGGGTGTGAAGCGATTGGTCGAGATGCTCGATGAGTTTGGGCTGGAAAGTCTTGACCCGCTTGCCGAGTTTATTTTCCGGCAGTCACTGGCCGCGACCGAGGCCGAGATTGCGCGGCTTCCCCCCGGCACGTATCGCGCGGAGATCTGGTCCGACGGATACGACGCGCCCGTGGTTCTGAAAGCCGCCATGACCATTACGCCGGAAACAATTCTGGTGGATTTTGCGGGCACCTCGCCGCTTTCGGGGCGGGGGATCAACGTCCCCCCGGCCTATTGCCGTGCCTATGCATCGTTTGGCATCAAGGTGGTCGTGGCGCCGCAGATCCCCAACAATTGGGCAAGCTTGCTGCCGTTTCGGATGCAGATTCCCGAAGGCTGCATTTTGAATGCCCCGCGCCCGTATCCGGTTTCGGTGCGTCATGTCATTGGCCATCTGCTTCCGGATCTGATGATGGGCTGCCTAGCCCAAGCGGTGCCGGACCGTGTGGCGGCCGAAGGCGCTTCTTGCCTTTGGAATCCGCCTTTGCGGGGCGGGGCCTCGGTGTCCGGCCCTGCTGGGCACAATCGCAAAGTGCCGCCGGATTTCGAGATCATCACCTTTAATTCTGGCGGCACCGGGGCGCGGCCCACGCGTGACGGGCTGGATGCCACGGCTTTCCCCTCAGGCGTGCGCACCATGCCGGTCGAGGCCACTGAAAACATCGCCCCGGTGGTTTTTTGGTGCAAGGAGCTCCGTCCCGATAGCGGCGGCCCCGGCCGCACCCGCGGCGGCATGGGGCAGGTGATGGAAATCGGCACCAAAGGGGATTTGGAGTTCGCCTGCAATGCGATCTTCGACCGCGTAAGCCATCCGCCGCGCGGCCGTGCCGGAGGGCTTGCCGGCGCGCCCGGCGCGGTGGAGACGGCGAGCGGGCGGAAGCTGCGGGCCAAAGGCTTCCAGATTATCCCGGAGGGGGACCGCTTGGTCTTAAAATTGCCGGGCGGCGGCGGCATGGGCGACCCTGCCGAGCGGCCGCCCGAGGCGGTGGCGCGGGATGTCCGCGACGGCCTGGTTTCATGCGAGGCGGCAGAGCGATACTACAAAGTGGTGGTAACCGAGCACGGTCAGATCGATTTCGCTGCCACGGCAAGGCTTCGTGGGCAAGGGCCGGGTCGTTAAAGGAAAGAATAATTCCCCCGTGGGGGTGTTTGCGCTAAATGCACCCCGATTTCTCGGCGGAGAACTCTGTCTCGTGCCGGCTTCCCCAAGCCCTCCTTGAACAGGGCTAAGACGGAGCGGCGGCCCCGGCAGATCGCAAACAAAGGATTGGCGGGACAAAACTTATGTGGATTGTCCAGATTGCGCTCAAGCGGCCGTACACCTTCGTGGTGTTGGCAATCGTCATCGTGCTCTTCGGCGTTCTTGCCGCAACCACCACGCCGATCGACATCTTTCCTGCCATCGGCATTCCGGTGATTGCCATTGTCTGGTCCTATACCGGCTTGGTGCCGATCGATATGTCCGGGCGGGTGGCGTATTTCTACGAGCGCGTGCTGACCGCCGAAGTGAACAACATCCAAAGCATCGATTCCCAATCGGTCAACTCCTACTCCATCATCAAAGTCTATTTCCAACCCCATACCGATGTTGCTTTGGCACTCGGCCAGATTACCGCCATTTCCCAAACCATTTTGAAGTTGATGCCGGCGGGGATGACGCCGCCGATCGTTCTGCAATTTGATGCGGCAAGCGTGCCGGTTATCCAATTGACGCTTTCCGGCAAAGGCGTTGATGAAGCAAAGTTGTTCGACTACGGCAATAACTTTCTTCGCCCCGCGCTTGCTACCGTCCAAGGCGCGCAGATCGTTACCCCGATGGGCGGCAAGTATCGGCAAGTCCAGGCAGACCTGAACCTGCAAGCGATGCAGCAATTCGGCGTATCTGCTCAAGACGTCGTCAATGCTTTAAAAAATCAAAACCTTATTATTCCGGCCGGAACCGAGAAAATCGGCAAATTTGAGTGGTACGTTACCACCAACGCAAGCCCTCTTCTGATTGATCAGATGAATGCGCTGCCCGTGAAGGTGGTAAACGGTACCGTAATTTATATGCGCGATATTGCCTACACGCATGACGGTAACCCCCCGCAGGTCAATATCGTACGCGTCAACGGCACACGGGCGGTGCTGATGCCGGTGGAAAAAATCGGCAATGTTTCCACCCTGAACGTCATCGCCGAAACAAAAGCCACGCTTCCGCGCATTGAGCAAACGGTGCCGAAGGGCATTGAAATTCATGCCGTCGGCGATCAATCCGTGTTCGTGAAAGCCGCGGTGGATGGGGTGATTCACGAAGGCATCATCGCTGCCGCTTTAACGGCATTAATGATTCTGCTGTTTCTCGGCAGCTGGCGGTCAACCCTGATTATTGCCATTTCCATCCCGCTCTCAGTGCTCTCTTCGATCATCGTGCTGTCTGCGATCGGCGAGACCATCAACACCATGACACTCGGCGGTTTGGCGTTGGCGGTGGGGATGTTGGTGGACGAAGCCACCGTTACCATTGAGAATATCAATTATCATTTGGAAATGGGCAAAGATATCGAAACCGCCATTTTGGACGGCGCGCAACAGATCGTTATTCCGGCATTCCTCTCGTTGCTCAGTATCTCGATCGTGTTCGTGCCGATGTTCGCATTGGGCGGTGTGGCCGGCTATCTTTTCCGCCCGATGGCGGAGGCGGTGGTGTTTGCCATGACGGCTTCGTTCATTCTCTCGCGAACGCTGGTCCCGACCATGGCCATGTATCTGCTTGCCCACGAGCACAAAGGGCACGGAGAAGGCGAGGAAGGCCATTCACACAAGCCTTCCCGAAATCCCTTGGTGCGTTTTCAACAGGGGTTCGAGCGTCGATTCGAGGCCATGCGCCATGCGTATCGCAACGTGTTGGCGGGTTTTCTTGCCCATCGCGGACGTTTTGTGGCGGTTTTCATGGGGGGCGTGGTCGTATCCTGGATGCTTGCACCGTTTCTAGGGAGGGATTTCTTTCCCTACGTCGATGCGGGTTCCATGTATTTGCATGTCAGCGCGCAAACCGGCACGCGTGTCGAGGAAACCGCCCGCCTCATCGACGAGATCGATAATGTTATCAAGACACGTTTGATTCCCGCCGATGAGATCGATTCGATCGTTGACAATATCGGCCTGCCGATCAGCCTCACCGCTCTTGCGTACCTCAATACCGGCACTATTGGCCCTCAAGACGTCAGCACCTTGATCACGCTCAAGCCCAATCATAAGCCGACCCCGATCTATATGCGGCGTTTGCGGCGTGAATTGCCGAGGTTGTTTCCGGGCGTAAAATTTTCCTTCCTACCGGCCGACATCGTCAGCCAGATTTTGAATTTCGGCTCTCCGGCACCGATCGACATCAAGATCGCAGGCCAGGACGAGGATGCAGTCTATGCCTATGCAAACGAGTTGATGAAGCGTCTCGCGCGGGTGCCGGGGGTGGTGGATTTGCGCATTCAGCAACCGCGTAATTATCCTACGGTTCGTGTGGATGCGGATCGTACGCTGGCCGGCCTCGTGGGCCTCACCGCCGGAGATATCGCCAACAGCTTGCTCACCGATCTCTACGGAAGTTTCCAAGTCGCACCGAATTTCTGGCTCAACTACGACAATAATGTCGAGTACCAGATCTCGGCGCAAGTTCCGCAGTACCGGATCCAAAACCTCTCCGATCTTGCCAATTTGCCGATGACCTCGGCGCTATCGACGGATCCTTCAGATGTCAGCCGCGCTGCGGGGGCGGCGGGCGTGCAGGGGCAGATTGCAGCCCCGCGCAATCCGGTAGACCGGAATCTCGGCTATCAGATTCTCGGGGCACTCAGCCGCTTTAGCCTCTACGGTTCGCAGGCGGTGGTCTCGCATTTCAATGTCCAGCCTGAGGTGGATATTTATCTCGCCAATCAGGACCGCGATCTCGGTGCAGTCGCCGACGACGTGCAACGGGTGTTGAATGAAACGAAAAAAGATGTTCCGAAAGGCGGGCTCGTGCTGTTTCGCGGTCTCGTGACCACGATGCAGCAAGCCTACGGCCAGCTCAGTTTCGGCCTCATCGGTTCGATCGTGCTGATTTATCTGCTTTTGGTGGTGAACTTTCAATCCTGGCTTGACCCGTTTATCATTATTACGGCTTTGCCCGCGGCCTTGGCAGGCATTGTGTGGATGTTGTTTACCACGCACACGACCCTCTCCGTTCCCGCTCTCACCGGTGCGATCATGTGTATGGGGGTGGCAACGGCAAATAGTATTTTGGTGGTTTCCTTTGCGCGCGAAAAACTTGCGGAGGGGCTGGATTCGGTCAGCGCGGCTCTTGAAGCCGGGTTTGTGCGTCTGCGTCCGGTGCTGATGACGGCCTCTGCCATGATTATCGGCATGGTGCCCATGTCGCTCGGGCTCGGCGCCGGCGGCGAGCAGAATGCGCCGCTCGGTCGGGCCGTGATCGGCGGGCTTGTCTTCGCAACCGTCTCGACATTGTTCTTTGTGCCGGCGGTGTTCAGCATCATGCACCGCAACGCCAACACCGAGAAAGAAGAGGTGCAGGAAGGATAAGCCAGGAGATCTGCCTAACCGCAGATCGCCTTATTCACCGGCAAAAACGCTTCCGCTGCGGGAACGGTCCGCAAAGCCTCGTAATAATCCCACGGGGCCCGACTTTGCTGGGGTTCTTTCACGCGGTAGAGCGTGAGATCATAAATTACCCGCCCGTCGCTTCGCACGTGCGCGGGCCGGCCGTGATAGTCCACCGGCAAGGCTTTCATCGCCCGCGCCACGGCAAGCGGATCATCCGAAGCCGCTTGCTGCATCGCGTGCAAGAAGTGCCGCGTTGCCGTGTAAATCACCGCCTGATTTTTCGTCGGCATGGCTTTGCGCGCGGCGAAGAATCGTTGCGCAAACGCGCGTGATTGCTGGTTTTGGTCCCAATAAAATCCTGCGGAAAAGGTAAGCCCGCGTGCAACCGGAAGGCCTAGGGCGTGAATATCGGTAATGTAGGTCAGAAACCCGACGATCGTCGGTCCACCGGGCCGCAGCAGGCCGAACTCCGAGGCTTGTTTGATCAGGTTGATCAAGTCATTGCCTACCGATGCAAGCCCGATGGCATCCGCGCCCGATGTTTGGGCGCTTATGATTTGCGAGCCGTAATCGGTGGCTCCGATGGCATGGCGCGCCGCACCGAGAACACGCCCGCCTTGCTGTTCGATCACGGCCGTTGCATCGCGCTGCAATGCCAACCCGAATGTGTGGTCGACGGTGATGAAAAACCAATTTTTCGCCCCGCTGTTCAGAACTTCCAGCGCGGTTCCGGCGGTGAGCGCATGCGTATCGTCGGCCCAATGCGTGCTGGTCGGCGCGCAATATTTGGCGGTGATGTCCGACGTCGCCGCGGCCGTAATCATAACGGTTTTGTTGCGCTCGCGTGCCACTTGCAAAACCGCGAGAGCAATCGCGGTTACCGGCAGATCGACAATAGCATCCACGCCTTCGGCATCATACCACCGTCGCGCAATTGCTGCCGCAACGTCTGGCTTGTTTTGATGGTCGGCATGGACGATTTCGATCGACCGGCCGAGCACGGTATTGCCGATATCATGCGCCGCCATCTGCGCGGAAAGCACGGAACCGAGGCCTCCGCTATCGGCATAAGGGCCCGTTTCATCCGTCAGCACCCCGATCCGCACGGCGCGCCGCTGCGCTTTGGCATAAGGGGCTATGGCAATACCGGCACTTGCAAGCGCGAAGGCGCGACGGGAGAGTGAACGCATGTCTCAAGCAACCTCGACAGGGATGGAGAGAAAACCGCGAAAACGGGCGCGGCCGCCGCGAACCGGCTTGCCGGCCAAACGGTAGTTCGGGAAGCGCGCAAGAAAGCGGCTGATGGCGATGCGCGCTTCCATGCGCGCCACGTTCAACCCGGCGCATTGATGGATGCCAAAACCGAAAGCGAGATGCCGGTTCGGCGATCGTCCTACATCCAGCCGATCGGGCTCGGGGAAAACATCCGGGTCTCGATTCGCCGCGCCGATGCAGAGCGTAATAAACGCTCCGGCGGGAATCTCCACCCCGCTGATCACCGTTTGCCGCGTTGCCATTCGGTTGCCGAATTGGTTGGAGCTTTCAAAGCGCAGAAACTCTTCCACCGCCGTCGGCATCAAAGCCGGGTTAACCAGAAGCCGCTCTCGCTCGCTCTGCCATTCCAAAAGCGTAAAGAGCGCATTGCCGATCAGGTTGGTGGTGGTCTCATGTCCGGCATTCAAGATGAAAATGCAGTTCTGCAAAAGCTCGACTTCGGTCAGGCGTTCTCCGTCGTGTTCGCCTTGAATGAGGCGGGTGAGCACGTCGCGGTTCGGATCGCCCGGGCGGGCGCGACGATCCGCAATAAGTTTGCGCAAATACTCGAGGAACTCTTCAACCGCACGGTTTCCGCGCGCGGCGGCTTCTTCGGTCAGCACCGGTTCAAGCGCGCCCAGAATGGCCAGTGACCACCCCCGCAACGGGCCTCGTTCATCATGCGGAACGCGGAGCAAATTTCCGATAACCTCCACCGGGATCGCGGCGGCAAAATCTTCGATCAAGTCTGCATGATGCTTTTGCGCCATCATATCCAAAAGCCGTTCCACCAGCGCGGTGACGGCCGGCTCCATTTCATTCACCGCCCGCTGGGTCAACGCGCCGGCAATCAGCCGCCGCACGCGCGTGTGCAGAGGCGGGTCGTTAAACACGAGGCTTGTCGTATGGTGCTCATAAAGCGGGGTTTTTCCGAATTTGGGAAGAAATTCGGCGTGTTTGTCGGAACTGAATGTAGCCGGATCACGATAGACCGCGACGCAATCGGCATAACGGGTCAGAAAATAAGAACCATCGGGCATGCACCGGACGGTGTCAAAGCGGCGCAGCGCGTGGTAGGTGGGGTAGGGGTTTTCATAGAATTCCGGGGTAAGCGCGCGGAGATCAAAATTCTCCGCCAAAGCGCGCGCATCTGTAAGGCTTGCCTCCACCATGGCCACTTTCGTCCGTCTCCTCTCCGAGAGGCGAGGCTAGCGAAGCTGCCGGAGAGGTCAATCAGAAAAACTCGGGCAGGGAAGCAAGGGCGCCGGTGGTTTTTGGGCGTCGGGGGCGGATTTTAAATTTTAAAGAGGCGAGGATAGCGGCTTTTCTCTTTGCATCCTAAATACCAAAACCGAGGGGAATGGCCGATGCGCCAAGGCAAGCCGGGAAGACCGGCGCGAAGAGGGCGGCTGATTGCGGGCCGGAGTGCCCTAATGGTTTTTCTCGCCGGCGTTCTGTTGGTGGGATGTGATGAGCCGCCCTTCGGCTGCTCGGTTTATGTCATTGACGGGACCGAAGCCCAACCCATTTGCGCGATGACGACGCAGAACGGCCCCACCGCCGGATCGAGCCAAATCGGGGCGGTACCGTTACCGGTGAAAAACGTGCCGTGTCCCGCGGGGATGGAGAAAGGCGGCAGTCTAGCGCCGCCGCTGCAGCTGCAGGGCTCACCGGTTGTGGTTTATAATGCCATTCGACATGATTTTACCCCCTGCCCGTATCGGGATTGACCCGCTTCCGTCATGGTCGTATCTGATTTTGTCGCGGGTGAAATAGATCGGCAAACCCGTTACGGAGCGCTCCCGTTTTTCTTGCCGAGGGCAGGCGGCGCCAAGCCGTAGGCACAGCATTCCGCCTTTCGCACCGCAAACCGGTCGGTAATACCGATCACGGTTTCGGAACCGCCGAGGAACAGCACGCCGTCCGGCGCCATTTGCCTCGCTATGGCCTCCAGCACCTGCTGCTTCGTTTTCGGCGCAAAATAGAGCAAGACATTGCGGCAAAACACGATGTCGAATAGGCCCAGCGGCTTGAGATCCTCCAACAGGTTCCAGCGCCGAAATTCCACCATCTTGCGAAGCGGCTCGATCACGCGCCAGCCGGTCTGCTCTTTGCGAAAGTATTTGGCAAGCATTTGCATAGGTAGGCCGCGCTGAATTTCGAACTGGGAATAAAGCCCTTCTTGCGCGCGCGCGATCTGTGCCGACGAAATATCCGTCCCCAAAATCTCGATCTCGCAATCCTTAAGTTCCGGCATCTCCGCAATGGTCATGGCAATGGAATACGCTTCTTGTCCAGAAGCCGTTGCTGCCGACCATATGCGAATTTTCGCGTTCTTGGGGCGCTCGGCGTGAAGCTCCAGCAAAGCGGAACGGAGAAAGATAAAAGGCGACCGATCGCGGAAGAATTGCGTTTCATTGGTGGTCATCAATTCCACCACGCGCGAGATCAAGTTTTCCGCAGAGGGTTTGCACAATCGGTTGGCCAGCGCGTCCAGATTTGGAATTTGGTTTTCTCGCAAAAGGGGCGCAAGCCGGCTTTCAAAAAGATATTGTTTATCCGTGCCGAGCTCGAGCCCCGATCGCGCGCGCAAAAGTTCCGCAATGATTTCAAACGTTGTGGAATTCACGCGCGCAGCATCCGCAAGACGTATGGAGCAATCTCACGAAGCGGCAAGACTGCGTGGCAAAGGCCGGCCTGCGCAATCGCTCCGGGCATGCCCCAGACCACGCTGGTTGCCTCGTCTTGCGCGATTGCCGCGCCGCCGTGCTCCACAACCAGGCGCGTTCCGGCAAGCCCGTCTTGCCCCATGCCGGTCAGCATCACCACCAGCACTCTTCCCGGGCATGCGCTATCGGCGCTGCGGAGCATAGGATCCACCGAGGGCCGGCAGAAATTTTCCGGCGGGGATTGCGAAAGACGCACGCGCAATTGCTGGGTTCCGTTCGTTTCGATCAACATATGATGTTCGCCGGGGGCAACCAAAAGCCGGCCCGGTTCGAGCACATCGCCGTTGCGTGCTTCGCTGCAGACCATGCCGCCGAGCCTGCTCAAATGCTCGGCAAAATAGGCCGTGAACAAGGGCGGCATGTGTTGAGTCAGAACAACCGGAACGGGGACATTTCGGCCAAGTGCCTCGACAAACGTGAACAAGGCTTGCGGCCCGCCGGTGGAAGCTCCGATCGCGAGCAGTTTCGGCGGCAGAAGCGGGGCAGGGCGAAGCGAGAGGCGCGGCCGGGGAGGGTTCGGTTGCACGCGGGCCCTATCGCGCGCTCGGCGCAAGCGAGCCAGACTTCGAATTTTGTTAAGAAGATCCCGACGAAAGGAGTCATCGGCGATTTCGGAAGCGCTCGGTTTGGTGATGTAATCGGCAGCGCCGAGTTTCAGCGCGCGCAGCGTAACATCCGCGCCGCGGGTGGTCAGCGTCGAGATCATAATCACCTGTAGGTCCGGATCCGCCTCGTGAAGCAGCGGCAAAGCGCGCAGCCCGTCCATGACGGGCATTTCAATGTCGAGCAGAAGCACATCGATCTTTCGTGAAGCGGCGCTCTCGCGGATCAAACGCACGGCGTCTTCGCCGTTGCTTGCCCGTGCCACTACGGAGATCTCGGTTTCGGCATCGAGAAGCCGCCCGAGCGCGGCACGGATCACGGCGGAATCGTCGCAAATCGCGACACGGATGGGGTCTTCGTGCAATGGCATGGCGGAAATGGAGAACAATTTTGTTACAGCAAGCCAACCTGCTGGAATTTTCCGACTAAAATCTCCTCATCAAACGGCTTCATAATAAATTCCTGTGCGCCGTTCGCGATCGCTTGTTCGATGTATTTCATATCGGTTTCCGAGGTGCAGAAAATCACCGGTGGGGTGTCAGAGCCGTATTCTCCGTGTAAGGTTCGCAGGAATTGAAGCCCGTTGAGTTCCGGCATATTCCAATCAAGAAGAATGCAATCCGGCATTTCTTGTCGGCATGCCTCTAAAGCAATTTTTCCATTTTCCGCTTCCCGAACCGAAAAGCCGTGCGCTTCCAAAATCCGCCGTGCCACGCAGCGCGCAACACGGCTATCATCCACAACCAAACAGGAGCGTTGTGAGCCCGTCATGGCACCCTCAATGCCGCTGGTCGCTCAGCGAAAGCAGCTTTGCGACGTCGAGAACGATCATCAATCGATCCTTCAGCCGATAAATCCCTGCACTGTGGGCCGCCCAATTCGGCAGGAGGTTGGGCGGGTTGCTTTCGAAATCGTTGGCGGAAAGGTTCAAAACTTCATGAACCTGATCGACAAGAAGCGCATAGAGTTCGTTGCCGCGTTCCGCCACCACCGCCATGCGCCGCATGCCGGCCGGGGCGGGGGGAAGGTGCAATCGGCGGCGAACGTCAATGGCGGTGACAATCCGCCCGCGGAGATTTAAATTGCCGGCGATTTCGGGCGGCGCCAGCGGAATGCGCGTAATCTGCTGCTCGTTTAGAACGTCGCGTACGCCAAGCACCGGAATGCCGCAAAGTTGCTCGGCAATGCTGAGGGTGACGAAAGCGGTTTCTTCTTGCCGGATAGTGGTTTGAGTCTTCTGCATAGCGGGCAGCGAAATAACGGGCGAGTTAGGAAGAGCCTCCATGGCTTTTGCGGCCTTTTCGGTTCAGGCAGCCAATGCCGGCGCCGGCGGCCGCGCCAGACATTGACGGATGCTTGCAATCAGGGCTTCGCGGTCGAACTTCACGACATAATCCGTAAAGCCCGACTCGCGGGCGGTGTTTTTGTCGGCATCGCTGCTGCGCGAAGAAAGCGCGATCATCGGAAGCGTCCGCCAAGGCCCGCCGGCGCGTACGGCGCGCGCGAAAGCAAAGCCGTCCATCTCCGGCATTTCAATGTCGGAGATGATGGCATCGAAGGTCTGCCCGTCGTCACGCAGCTGCAGAGCCTGCACGGCGGTCGGAACGGCGGTGACGTGATAGCCCGAAGCATTCAGCATCGGGCCGATAAGGTCGCGAAAGAAATCGCTATCTTCCACAACAAGCAGACGCGCAGTCGTCTCTGCCTGCTCCACTTTGGTGATGGAGAACCAATCCTGGTGCGCTTGAGTGAGCCAATAGCTGATATCCACGACATCGGTGGCATGCCCGGCGATCACGGCGGTACCGAGCAAACCCGGCCGCGCGGCGCCGAGCTCGATGCGCAGCTCGGTGGCCACGATATCGAGAATCTCATCCACCATCAAACCCATAATCCGCCCGCGGTCGTTAAACACCAAGACCGCCTGGGTGGGTTCTTCGCTTTCTTGGTCATGCATGGAGATCAACGGCATCAGCTGGCCGCGATACTGCGTCACCTTGCCGCCGCTAACATGCTCGATCTGCTCGCGCGGAATGTCTTCCAAGCGGGCCACCAGCGCCAGCGGCACCGCTTTGATCATGGAACTTCCGGCACGGAAGAGAAGCATGTTCGTTTTTTCCGTTTCCACCGCAGTTTCGGAAGAGAGCGTTTTGCCCTGCAGATATTTTTCTTCCTCCGCATTCAAGCCGATCGCGCGTGCCATGCCGTTTATGTCCAATATCATAATCACGGATCCATCGCCCAGAATCGTGTTACCGGAAAACAAGGTGAGATGACGCAAGATCGCGGCAACGGGTTTGACGACAATTTCTTCCGTATCGAAGATACGATCGACGATAATGCCGAACAGGTTTGCCCCGACCTGGACAACAATCACGTAATAATGGGCTTGCTCTTCGATGGAAAATGGCGCAAGCTGCAGCAATTCGTTCAGCGCGACCAGGGGCAGAAGCCGGTTTCGCAGCCGTAAGACGAGCGTGGTGTTGATCCGTTCGATCACCGGCTGGGCCTCGTTTCCGTTGCCGTGCGTGCGCGCATGCACAAGCTCCTGCACGCTGATTTGTGGGATCGCAAACCGCTCGCCGCCGGCTTCCACAATCAGCGCGGAGACGATGGCCAAAGTCAGCGGGATTTTGATGGTAAAGGTCGTGCCGAGGCCCGGCACGCTTTTCACATCGATGGTGCCGCCGATGCGCTCCACATTGGTTTTGACGACATCCATCCCCACGCCGCGTCCGGAAACCGCGGAGACGTTAGCGGCAGTGGAGAATCCGGCGCGAAAGATAAAGCGCTGAATTTGGCTCTCCGACATCGCCGCAAGCTCGGCTTCGGTGGCAAGCCCGAGCGCAAGCGCCTTGGCACGGATGCGCTCCGTCGAAAGGCCGCGGCCGTCATCGCTCACCTCAATAATAATGTGTCCGCCTTCATGAAACGCATTGAGGCTGATGCGCCCGGTCTCCGGCTTATCGGCGGCGCGCCGCTCTTCCGGCGATTCCAGGCCATGATCCGCCGAATTCCGCACCATGTGGGTCAGCGGATCCTTGATCAGTTCCAAGACTTGGCGGTCGAGCTCGGTCTCGGCGCCGTGCATGACGAGCTCGATTTTTTTGCCGAGCTCGTGCGAAAGATCCCGCACCAGCCGCGGCAGCTTGTTCCAGGCATTGCCGATGGGTTGCATGCGCGACTTCATCACGCCTTCCTGCAATTCCGACGTGATTTGCGAAAGCCTCTGCAAGGGCAAGGAAAAAGCCGCATTCTCCTGCTTGCGGGCGAGCTGCAGCAATTGGTTGCGCGTCAGCACCAGCTCGCTCACCAAAGTCATCAAATGTTCCAGCACATCAACGGAAACGCGGATGGTCTGCGCGGAAGGCGCGGCTTCGGCGGGGCTCGCGCTATCCGCGGGGGAAGCAACCGGAGCACCCTGCCGGGCTGCTTCGGCCGGCGCCGATTGCGGCTCCTGCGCTTGCGGCTGCTCTGCTTGCGGTTGCGGCTGCGGCGGTTCCGCCGGCACCGCCGGCATTTCGGCCGCTGGGGCGGTCGCGAGGGCGGCTTTAGGGACAACGGCGGGTTCTGAGGCCGTCCCCGGCGGCTTTTCGCCGGCCGCCGCGGCATTCAGCGCGGCAATCAGGGCTTCGTCATCGCCCGCGGGCTCCTGCCCGGTCTCGGCAAGCCCGGCCAGAATCCGCTTGATCTGGTCCGCCGTGGTCAGGATCAGGCTTACAATCTGGGCCGTCGGCGTCAGCCTGCCCTCTCGCAGCATGCCCAGAACGTTTTCCGCCGCATGCGCAACCCGCTCCAGGCGGGCGAGGCCGAGAAACCCGCATGTTCCTTTAATGGTGTGTACCAGCCGGAAAATAAGCGAGAGGGTGGCGATATCGCCCGGCACTTGCTCAAGCTTCACCAGGGCGACATCCAGCTCCGCCAGGTTTTCGTTGGTCTCGGTGATAAAATCGGCGAGCAGATCGTCCATGGCATACTCTTTCGGGGCTTGGCGTTGCGGGCTTACCGCCCTCCTCATCGCCCAACCCTGCCAGCAACCCGCCAACAAACCGTAAAAGCCGAGGCGAACCCGTTCTTTGCGCGTTAAGAAGCGAAGGGGCGCAGAAACAACGGGCTCGGCTTTTGGGCCGCCGCCTCGTTCGCGGGCAACAAAAAGCACAATTGCAGCCCGCTTTCCTGCGCCAGCAAAGCGGTCAGCGGCGCCTGCACCTGCCGCGGCCCTTCCAGGTTCCGCCAGGCCGAGCAGGGATCTATCAGCATTTCGGCCAGCGCCGCGGGCCACGCCGCGCGCGGGCCCTCGATCGTCGTCACAATGCCGAGCTCCGGGCTTCCCTGTAAGGCCGCGCGGCCTTCGCCGCAGAGGCTTTCCGCCCCGAGCAGCGCGAGGTTGAGCAGCACCCGCGCAATATGGGGCGGAAAGCTGGCTTCTTCATCCAGCCCGGAAAGGTCGATCTGCACGCGCCGTCCCACCGGCGCCCCCGCCAAAAGTTCCTGGAGCTGCGAGCGGTCCATCGTGGATGCCGCAACGCCCCATGCCGCGCGCAAGAGGTGCAGCCGCCGGGTGAGCTCATGGGCCGTGTCCCGGGCAAGCGCCACCGCCTCGTTCCCGGCGCCGGGCTGTTCGGCGGCAAGCTCCAGCACGCCCAGCAGCGAACCGCTCACCCCGGCCAGTTCGTGGCAGAGCCGGGTGGCCAGCAGCTCGGCAAGCTGGAGTGAGGGTGAAGAACCCGCAGGATTGGCATTCGGTTCCGTCATTTCGCCTTACCCCAAGGAACGATTGGTGCTAGAAAACTTCCGTTTTGCCCGGAGGGTCGTTGGAATGGCTTCGTCCGCTTTCGCCACACTGATGCCTGGTCAGTTCGTTCGCATGACCAATAAACCAGAGTGGGGCCTCGGCCAAATCCAATCCGTGGTTGATGCACGAGCGACTGTCAATTTCGAACACGCGGGTAAGATTTTGGTAAATCTGAATCTTGCCAGCTTGGAAATCGTGGAAGATGAACAACCTCTTGCATAAACCGAGGGAACGGCAAAAATGATGGCTCACGCGCGATAGGGAGGGCATGCATGCGCGATCCGTTCGGACGACACATTACCTACTTGCGCATTTCGGTCACCGATCGCTGCGATCTCCGCTGCGTTTACTGCATGGCGGAGGATATGGTCTTCCTTCCCAAGGCGGAGGTTCTTTCGCTTGAGGAACTGGAACGGATCGCCTCCGCTTTCATTGCCCTCGGCGTGCGCAAGTTGCGGCTCACGGGCGGAGAGCCGTTGGTGCGGCGCAACGTCATGAGCCTCTTCCGCGCGCTTGGCCGGCATATCGGCCACGGCCTCGATGAACTCACGCTCACCACGAACGGTACGCAGCTCGCCCGTTTCGCCGGAGAACTGGCCGCGGCCGGGGTTCGGCGCGTCAATGTCAGCCTGGATACGCTTTCACCGGAAAAGTTTGCCGCCATCACCCGCTGGGGTAAAATCGAAAAAACGCTGGAGGGGATTTTCGCCGCCAAAGCCGCGGGGCTTGCCATCAAAATCAACACCGTCGTGCTGAAAGATATCAATGAGGATGAAATCGACTCCCTCATCGCCTTCTGCGGCGAGCACGGCTTTGACTTGTGTCTGATCGAAACCATGCCGATGGGCGAGATCAGCGAGGACCGCACCGCCCAATATGTTCCGCTTTCGCTGGTTCGCGCCCGTCTCAAGCAACATTGGACATTAACCGAGACGGATTACCGCACCGGCGGCCCGGCACGCTATTACACCATTGGGGAAACCGGCCGGCGCCTTGGCTTCATCACGCCGATGACCCACAATTTCTGCGAAAGCTGCAACCGCGTGCGCCTGACCTGCACCGGCATGCTTTATATGTGTCTGGGCCAGGATGATTCGGCGGATCTTCGTGCCGTGCTGCGTTCCGGGGCCACGGATGCGGAACTGCAAGCCGCTATTCTCGAGGCAATTGCGCGCAAGCCGAAAGGCCATGATTTCGTCATTGACCGGCGCCACCAGCGCCCGGCCGTGGCGCGGCATATGAGCGTCACCGGCGGCTGAGCCTTTCCGGCTCTTTTGTTCGTTTGCTTTCACTGCCCGTGCCGGAGGCCGGCACTTGAGCCCGCTGCGGAATACCGCTGCATACGGCGGGGCGCGGGCTCAACTCCGCAACAGCCGGCGCACCGCGCTGGAGGCATGCCGGCGCCCTTCGCCGACATAGGCCTCGTGATATTCCTCGATCTTGGCGGGGTCATACAGATAATTCACCATCACGGTGGCGCTTTCGCGCGCGCCTTTTTCCGAACGATCTCCCAAAATATTAATCCGCTCCAGCCTGGCGCCGTTGGTTAAATGAAAATGCGCCACCGGATCCAGCGCGCGTTTGCCGCGGCTTTCGTGCAAAAGGTAGCGGGCGCATAGCCGCAGCACCGGCGCTTCCACGGCGCGCACGAGGTTCGCGTTGCGATACCATCCGCGTTCCGCAAGAATCGCTGCAAGCGCGGCTTCGGGCGTCGGGTGCTCGCCGGGTGCTGCGGCCCGAATTGCCGCCGCTTCATCTTCCGAGAAAAACCCGGGCAAACCTTCTGCCATGCGCGCATCCAACCAGCGGCGAAATCCCGGAACCGGAGAGAGGGTGGCAAATGTCTTCAGGTTTCGGAACTCGTCCGAAAGCAAGCCCACCACCCGCTTGATAAGGAAGTTGCCGAAGCTGATTCCGGAAAGCCCCCGATGGCAGTTGCTGATGGAATAAAAAATGGCGGTATCCGCCGTGTGGGGATCCTGCAGGGGCGCCTTTTCATCCAGCAGCCGTTGCACGTTTCCCACAATGCCTTCCACCAACGCCACTTCCACAAAAATCAGCGGCTCATCCGGCATGCGCGGGTGGAAAAAGGCATAGCAACGGCGATCCGAATCCAGCCGATTCTTTAAATCGCGCCATGAGCGGATTTCGTGAACCGCCTCATATCCCACCAGTTTTTCCAAGAGTGTGGCGGGGCTGGACCAATCGATCCGGCGGAGTTCCAAGAAGCCGACATCAAACCAGTTGGCCAGCAGCCCGCGCAGATCGGCATCCAGCGCGACAAGCTCGGGATCGTTGGCCATCATATCCAGCACGGTCGCCCGAAGATCTACCAAGAACTTGATCCCGTCGGGGATGGTGGTGAATTGCGTCAGCAGGCGAATCCGCCTCGGCTCCAAGGCGCGGCGCAGCCGCATCTGGGCGTGCGCGCGTTGCGTGGCGTCATTGGCCGCTTGCAGCTCGGCCAAGGCGGTTTCCACCGCGTCTTGGTCCGCATCGAAGCTCGCCAAGGTGCGCAGAAACTGATGCCGCCCCTCCGTATCCAGGCGCAGATAGGTCTCGGCCAGTTTGGCCGCGCGGTTGCGTGCGCTCACCTCGCCGCCGCGGCCGGCCAGGCAGGCGCGCATCTGCCCTTCGATACTGTCGTCGTCTTCGCGCCCGACGCCGGAGGCCATCTCGCGCCAGACCGAGGTAATGCGGCGGATGGCACGGTCGAGTAACCCGGTGGGTGCGGCAATTTCGCTCATCGGCTCATCCTACTACTCTATCGAGGTTATTTTACCGCGCCTTGGAGCGGAGAGGGAGGGGGGGAGGGCGGAAAGCCGGTCGGCTTCATCCATGGCGTGCGGCAGCAGCGCCGGCAAATCTTCGGCAATCAGGCGTTTTCCCGCAAAAACCGCGGCGCGGCCGTGGAGCCAGACACCGGCCGCAGCGGCGGCGAAGGGCTCCATGCCGCCGGCAAGCAGCCCGGCGATGGTGCCTGCCAGAACATCGCCGGTGCCGGCAGTCGCCAAGCCGGGCGGTGCGGATGCATTGATCGCAACCCGCTCGTCCGGCGCCGCGATCAGCGTATCGGAGCCTTTGAGCACCACCACCGCACCCGTTGCCTGCGCCGCGCGGCGTGCGGCGGAAAGGCGGTCGACCGGCAGCGCACCGAAGACGCGCGCGAATTCTCCGGCATGAGGGGTCAGCACGGCCGCCCCGCGAAGCGCCTGCGGTTCTCCGGCAAAAGCGGTGAAGACGTCGGCATCCGCGACCACGGCGCGGGCAGCACCGATCAAGGCGGGAAGCGCGCTGCGGGCGGCTTCCGCCCCAAGCCCCGGCCCGCAGACCCAGACATGGCGGCGGGCATCCTGCAAAAGCGTCGCAAGCGGGGCGTCGGAGACAATGGTTCCAGGCTCGCCGGCGCGGAAAATATCGCCGGCGCCGCCGGCAGCGATCGTCACCAGCCCGGCTCCGGCACGCCGGGCGGCGAGCGCGGCAAGCCGGGCCGCCCCTGTCATCGCCGCGCCGGCCAGCACGGTCACGTGGCCGAAACTGTATTTATGGCTCGTCGCGGTGCGCGCAGGCAGCTGCCAAAGTCCCGGATGATTGAGAAAGGTCCGCGGCGCTGCCTTGGCGAGGACGTGCGCCGGTATTCCGATCTCGGCCAACACGCACCGGCCGCAAAGATCCCGCCCCGGCAACAGAAAATGGCCGGGCTTGAAACGGAAGAACGTCACCGTCGCGGAGGCTTGCGGCGCACCGCCGCGCACTGCGCCGGTGGCGCCGTCAACCCCGCTCGGAATGTCTACCGCCAGCACGCGCGGGGCGGCTTGCAGCGCGGCCAGAACGGCAGGGTCGAGATCGCGCGCGAGCCCGGCGCCGAACACGGCGTCAATCACCAGCTCGGCCCGCTTTGCCGTTTCGGCGGAGAAGGGGAGCATCGGTCCTTTCCAGAGCGCGGCCGCCAGCGCCGCATCGGAACCCGGCCGTGGCGGCGCCAGCGCGGCGACGGCTACCGGCCAACCCAGTTCCGCCAAACGCCGGGCGGCAACGTAGCCGTCGCCGCCGTTGTTGCCGGGCCCGCAGAACACCACGGTCCGCGACGGCCCGAAGCAGCGAACGGCGGCGCGAGCCACCGCTCGCCCGGCGTGCTCCATCAGCACGCTGCCGGGGATACCGCTGCCGATTGCTTCTGCGTCGGCGCGGGCCATTTCATCGGGTGAGAGCAACTCAGGCGGCGGAAGCCGAGCCGGGAGGGCGCGCGATGCGAACACCATAAGGAAAACTTTGCCGGATGCCGGATCCTGAAACCCGCGGAAGCTTGCAACCGGAAGGAAAACTCTGCAAGCCCGAGGCCCGGACGAAATTCCCGACCTTGGCGTCTTTATCTCCATAACCGTAAAAAGGCGCGTGTGCGATGATCGCCCGTTTGCTGTTAGCGCTGCACCTGCTTGCGGCCGTCATCTGGGTCGGCGGCACGGTATTTGCGTTATTCGTCCTTTGGCCAAGCCTTGCCGTGCTTTCCTCGGCGGATCGGCTTGCCCTTTATAAGCAGGTTTTTCGCCGATTTTTTGTTTGGGTTTGGTATGCCGCAACGACGGTGATCTTGACGGGCTATGCCATGGTTTTCGGCGTTTACGGCGGTTATCGCTATCTCGGCTGGAATGTGCAGCTGATGAATTTGCTGGGGCTGATCATGGCGGGCATATTTCTTTGGATGTTCCTTTTCCCTTGGTATCAGCTTCGTTCAACCGATCATGCCCCGGCCGTCGAAAGCATTCGCCGGCTGCTCTTCGCGAATCTTCTTCTTGGAATCATCACCATTGCGGTTGCGGCCTGGGGCTGACGCCCGCGCAGCCTGACGGGGCGAAAGACCGGGTCGGCGTGAGCACCGCCAGCCAGCCGAACTCCCGTTCAGTTTGTAAAACTTTTACGAAGCGTTCCTTATGCGGCGATCCGAACGACACGACGCCGATTTCTTTTCCTTTGCCCACGATCAAGAAAAAGCAACAAAGCCGAAGAACGGGGGTGTTGGAAAACCGGCGGCGCAAACTCTACGCCTAACCTTTACGCCTAAACCTGCATTTCTTCCGCCGTGCCGCCTGTGCCGCGCGGTTTGAAGATTTCGCCGGCGCAAACCAACTGCCGATGCACCCATTCCACGGCGCGCATCGTTTTAAAAAACCGGCGAAACCAAGAGGAAAACGCTCAGACCATCTTCTTCAGCGAGGGAGATGCCTTAAAGCGAACCGTTTTGCCGGCCTTCACCTTAATGGCTTCACCGGTACGGGGGTTGAGGCCCTTGCGCGCTTTGGTCTTGCGAACAACAAACGTGCCGAAGCTCGGCAGCGTGAACTTCCCGTTTTTCTTCAGCTCTTGCACGATCGCATCGATCAGATCGCTCGTGGCCCGATTCGCGGCAACCCCCGTAATCTGGGCAGAATCACGAAGAACTTGGGCGAGGAACGCTTTCGACATATATTCTCCTGTCTTTATCGTAGGCTTTGCAGACCGAATAGGGCCACCCAGCAAAACGAATCGCAACTGGTTTCCAACCCTTCTTTGCCTTATGGAGGATTTAGACGTGCTCTGCAAGTTTCGGAAGAAAATTTTTAGCACGTAAATCAAATAAGCAACCATCGGCACCGACCGCATTCTCCCTTACCTCCACGGTCAAGTTTCGTTTCCCGCGCTTTTTTGCCGGAGAATGCGAATCTCCAATGGCGGCCGCAGGTTTTCGGCGCCGGTGCAAACCCAAGGCGGCGCTTGCCGAATTCGCGCTGCCCTTGCGCCGAAGACAAACGGCCGCGATGCTGCGTTTCTCGCAAGCGGGAGCAAAAGCCTATGGAGATGACGGAGGGGTTGGTCGTTATCGGCGCGGGACAAGCCGGCCTGCAGCTTGCTGCCGAGCTGCGTGCGCGCGGCTATGAAGAGCCTATTGTTCTGGTGGGCGAAGAAGCCGTCCCACCCTATCAAAGGCCGCCCCTTTCCAAAACTTTTCTGACTGGGGAAACCCAGGTGGCTGCGCTCTTTCTCCGCCCACCGAGCTTTTATGATTCGCATCGAATCAGTTTGCTGACCGACGAACGTGCCGTCGGTATCGACCGCACGGCCCGCCGAATCGCGCTGGCCTCCGGTCGCACGCTGTCCTTTCGCAAGCTTGCGCTTACCACCGGTGCGGCGGCGCGCATTCCGCCTTTGCCGGGAATCGATTATCCGGGTGTCGCGGCTTTGCGCACGCTTGCCGATGCCGAGAGCTTGCGTGCACACCTGCAAAAAGCCTCGGAAGTTGTGGTGATCGGCGGCGGCTTCATCGGGCTGGAAACGGCAGCGGCGGCGCGCAAGCTCGGCAAATCGGTAACCGTTTTGGAAGCGCTGCCGCGTCTGCTGGCGCGCGTCGTGGCACCGATCGTCTCCGATTTTTATGCCGAAGCGCATTGGCGCCGGGGGATCGTGGTGCGCACCAATGTCACAGTGGCGGCTTTGGAAGGCGGTGCCTCCGGTATCCGGGCGGTGCGGCTGGCGGATGGCGCCCGCCTTGCCGCGGATTTGGTAATTTTGGGCACCGGCGCGCTGCCGCGCACCGAATTGGCGGAAGCTTTGGGCCTTGCCTGTCAGGGCGGCATCTTGGTGGATCGCTACGCGCGCACAAGCTCTCCGGAAATTGTCGCGGCCGGCGATTGCACGGTGCATCGGGATCTCGACGGCCGCGTGGCGCGGCTCGAATCGGTGCAAAACGCGATCGACCAAGCCAGGGTCGCCGCGGCAACCCTTCTCGGATTGTTCGAGCCATTTTCAGCCGTGCCGTGGTTTTGGTCGGATCAAGGCGATCTCAAATTGCAAATTGCCGGCTACAGCGGCGGTTATGATCGCCTCGTGCTGCGGGGCGATCCGGCAACCGAGAGCTTTTCGGTGCTTTACTATCGTCAGGAGCAGCTTCTGGCGGTCGATAGCATCAACCGCCCGGCGGATTACGCGGCCGCCCGCCGGTTGCTCGCGGCGCGCATCTCCGTGCCGCCGGCGGAGGCTGCGGATCCCTCCGTGCCGTTGAAAAAATGGCTGGCCAATCCGGGCTAACTCCGAGTTCCCCGGCAGGCGACGTTTCGGGTTCGGCGCAGAACCTCCGCCATTGGCATATCGGCAGCGAACCGCTATCCCGGCGTCATGAGAGCCGAAGCCCAGCAGATTGCCGGGATTGTCATTTTCCTTCTGACCTACGCGGTGGTTGCCGTCGGCAGGCTGCCCGGGTTTCGCTTGGATCGCCCCGCCGCTGCGTTTTTCGGCGCCGCCGCGATGGTCGGCTTCGGGGTGCTTTCGCCCGCGCAGGCTTATCACGCCATCGATATGGATACGATTGCGTTACTGCTCGGCATGATGATCGTGGTGGCCTCCCTCACGCGCTCGGGCGCATTTCGGCTGATTGTGGCCTGGGCCGTTACCCGCGCGCGGCATCCGCTGCTTTTGCTGGTAGCGATTGTGCTGGCCAGCGGCGTGCTTTCCGCCTTTATGGTCAACGACACCATCTGCCTGGTGATGACGCCGTTGGTGCTGGACTTGGTGGAGCGCCTGCGGCGCCCGCCCGTGCCCTATCTGCTCGCCATCGCCATGGCCGCCAATATCGGCAGCGTGACAACAATCACCGGCAACCCGCAAAATATGATTATCGGCAGCCTGTCTCATATTTCCTACGGTCGCTTTGCCGCCGCGTTGGCACCCGTTGCGGCCGTGGGGCTCGTTCTCGTGGTGGTCTTGATCGCGATCGTTTGGAAAAGCGAATTTTTTTCCACCGTGCGGATCGTTGCGGAAACGCCGAGAACGCACGCATCCGGCCCCTTGGTGCGGCTCTCCGCCTTCGTCATGCTCGCTATGGTGGCCGGTTTTTTTGCCGGGGCCTCGCCCGCGGCGGTGGCCATCGTCGGCGGCGCGGTGCTGCTGGTCATCAGCCGCACCAAGCCGGAGAAATTCTATGCCGGAATCGACGGTGTGCTGCTGCTCATGTTCGCGAGTCTCTTCATTGTGGTTGCGGGCGTCGAGCACGCCGTGCTGACACCGGGCCTGATCGATGCGGTTGCCGGCCTGCATCTCGAACGCACGTGGTTGCTCACCATCGTCACGGCGGTGCTGTCGAATATCGTCAGCAACGTGCCGGCGGTGCTGGTGCTTCACCCGTTCATCAGCCGCTTGAACGATTCGGCCCATGCGTGGCTGATCGTGGCCATGGCGTCTACTCTTGCGGGCAACCTGACGCTCTTGGGCTCGGTCGCGAATCTCATCGTCGCACAACAAGCGCGTGCGCGCGGGGTGCATATCAGCCTTTGGGCCTATGCGCTGGTCGGCGTCCCTTTAACGCTTCTGACCCTCGCCGTCGGCATCGTGCTCCTTTAAGGGCTTTCGGGCGTGGAGATATGCCGGTATTCCCCCTAGCCGAGGGCGCCTTTTCTGCCTAGTCTGCCGCCGAAAAACCCAGAGGAGATGTTCCGCATGGATTTCGCATTCAGCCCGAAGGTCATGGACTTGCGCGAGCGGCTGCTCGCCTTCATGGACGAGCATATTTACCCGAATGAGAAAACGTATCGGGAACAGCAGGCGGCGGCAAAAGACCGCTGGCAGCCGGTTCCCATCGTCGAGCAGCTCAAGCCGTTGGCGCGCGAAGCCGGGCTTTGGAATCTCTTCCTGCCGCATTCCGAATACGGGGCTGGCCTCACCAATTTGGAATATGCGCCCTTGGCGGAAATCATGGGTCGCGTGCAATGGAGTTCCGAAGTTTTCAATTGTTCGGCGCCCGATACCGGTAATATGGAAACCCTCGTGCTTTACGGCACAGAGGAGCAAAAGCGGCAATGGCTGCTGCCGCTCTTGGAAGGCAAAATTCGTTCCGCTTTTTGCATGACGGAGCCGGATGTCGCCTCTTCGGATGCGACCAATATCGCAACGAGCATCCGCCGCGAGGGGGATGAATACGTTATCAACGGCCGCAAATGGTGGTCATCCGGGCTCGGTGACCCGCGCTGCAAAATCCTGATCGTCATGGGCAAAACGGATCCCGACAACCCCGACAAGCATCGCCAACAATCCATGATTTTGGTGCCGCGCGATACGCCCGGCGTGCATGTGCAACGCATGCTGCCGGTATTCGGTTTCGACGATGCGCCGCATGGTCATGGCGAAGTGGTCTTCGATAACGTCCGCGTGCCTGCCTCCAACATTCTTCTCGGTGAAGGCCGCGGCTTTGAAATTGCGCAGGGCCGTTTGGGTCCGGGCCGCGTGCATCACTGCATGCGCACCATCGGCCTTGCGGAGCGCGCGCTGGAAATGACCTGCAAGCGTGCGCTCCAGCGGCATGTCTTCGGCCGCGCGCTCGCCGAGCAGGGCGTGATGATCGAACGCATCGCCAACATGCGTATTCTGATCGATCAAGCCCGCTTGCTGGTGTTTCATGCCGCCTGGAAAATGGATACGGTCGGCAACAAAGAGGCCAGGCGCGAAATTGCCGAAATCAAGGTCGCGGTGCCCAATATGGCCTGTCAGGTCATCGATTGGGCGGTGCAAGCCTTCGGCGGCGCCGGGGTCACGGAAGATTTCGGCCTTGCGGAAATGTGGAAGACCGCCCGCACCATGCGCATTGTCGATGGCCCGGACGAGGTGCATCGGCATCAGCTCGGCCGGCTCGAGCTCAGGAAGTATCGCTCGAACCAATCCAATATTTAAAGCAAGGAGGATCCGATGAGCGAAGGCCGTCGTCCTTCGGTAAGCTTGCGACAAATCAAAGACTATCAATTTTCCATTGATTTCGGTGCAGGCATTCCTCCATTGCTGGCCGATGAGAGCGCGCCGCTCGGCAGCGGCGCCGGGCCTTCCCCGGTGCAGCTTTTGCTCGCGGCCGTGGCCAATTGCATGAGCGATAGTCTTTACTTCGCCATGCGCAAATTTCATCAGGATCCGAAAGGGATTCAAACCAACGCAACGGCAAGCGTCGGGCGGAATGAAAAAGGCCGCCTGCGCATACAAGAAATCACCGTGAATATCGGTTTCGAGGCCAAAGCCGAAGAGATCGAACACCTGGACCGAATCCTCAGCCAGTTCGAGGATTTCTGCACCGTCGGGCAAAGCGTGCGCGCCGGCATTGCCACCACCGTTATCGTCTCTGACGGCACCGGCAAGGAACTCCACAAGACCAGCGGCAAAGCATGAAAGGCCCATCGCAATGACACACTCCTCGCTTTTCGATCTTCATGGCAAAGTCGCGGTGGTGACGGGCTCCTCGCGCGGCATCGGGCGCGCAATTGCCGAACGCTTGGCCGAGCATGGAGCAAAAGTGGTGGTTTCCAGCCGCAAAGCGGAGATGTGCGAAAAAGTGGCGGAAGGGATCCGCAGCAAGGGCGGGGAGGCCGTCGTCATTCCCTGCCACATTGCGCATAAGGAACAACTCCGCGCGCTTGTCGAGGGCACGCTCGCGCATTGGGGCGGGATCGATATCCTGGTCTGCAACGCGGCCGTTAATCCGTATTTCGGCCCCTCCGCGGGCATCTCCGATGAAGCCTACGACCGCATCATGAACGCCAACGTGCGCAGCAATTTCTGGCTTTGCAACATGGTCCTGCCGATCATGGCGGAACGCGGCGGCGGTTCGATCATCGTCATTTCCTCGATCGGCGGTTTGCGCGGCTCGCCTTGGCTTGCCGTCTACGGGCTTTCCAAAGCGGCGGATATGCAGCTTGTGCGCAACATCGCCGTGGAATGGGGGCCGAAAAACATCCGCGCCAACTGCATCGCCCCCGGCCTGATCCGCACCGATTTTGCCCGTGCGCTTTGGGAAAACCCGGAGTTCGAACGCAAGCGCGCGGCGGAAACGCCCTTGGGGCGCATCGGCGAACCGGACGAAATCGCCGGCGCCGCGGTCTTTCTCGCGTCGCAAGCCGCGTCTTTCATGACCGGCCAAACCATGGTGATCGACGGCGGCGTGACCATCGGAACGCCGATGAGCGCGGAGTGATCCGCCATGGCAGGCCAGCCGATCGGCCAGCCGGAGCTCGTTCCGGTCCTGCCCAATCATCGCTTCGATGAGGCGGCGCTCGAGCGATATTTGGCAGAACATTTGCCGGGCTTTCGCGGCGGGCTCCGCGTGCGCCAGTTTCAAGGCGGCCAATCGAACCCGACATTTCACTTGGAAACCGAAGGCGGGGCCTATGTGCTCCGCAAGAAACCGCCAGGCAAATTGTTGCCCTCGGCGCATGCGGTCGATCGCGAATTTACCGTCCTGAAAGCGCTTGCCGCAACCGGCGTGCCGGTGCCGCGCGTGCACTTGCTCTGCACGGATGAAAGCGTGATCGGGCAGATGTTCTATATCATGGATTACATACCGGGGCGCGTGTTTGCCGATCGTTTGTTACCCGGCCTTTCGCCCGCCGAACGCGCCGCCATGCATGACGATATGAACCGTGTTTTGGCGGTGTTGCATCAAGTGGATTGGCGCGCCGTCGGGCTGGAAGGGTTCGGTCGCCCGGAGGGTTATTTTGCGCGCCAAATCGCGCGTTGGACCAAACAATATCTCGCCGCGCGCACCGAAGATGTTCCGGCCATGGAAAAACTCATGGCCTGGCTTGCCGAGCGGCCGCCGCCGCCCGACGAAGCGGTGATCGTGCATGGTGATTATCGGCTCGGCAATTTGCTCTTCCATCCCTCCGAGCCGCGGGTGGTTGCCGTTTTGGACTGGGAGCTTTCCACCATCGGCCATCCTTTGGCGGATTTGGCTTACAACGTCTTGACCTATCGCTTGCCGGAATCCGCAGGCGGCGCGCCGGAAGCCGCGCTTGTGGCGTTGGGCGTTCCCTCGGAAGCCGAATACGTGGCGCAATATTG
>Ga0209061_1000987_pt1 | contig 54481 bp, 48 predicted proteins | sample Coa_R1_10_FD_187157 | JGI IMG/M metagenome (GOLD analysis project Ga0209061, IMG submission 187157) | Surface soil microbial communities from Centralia Pennsylvania, which are recovering from an underground coalmine fire - Coalmine... | ecosystem: Environmental > Terrestrial > Soil >... | reverse complement strand
GGATCGCGGCGAACGCGAGCAGCCGGGGCATCGTCGGCTCGCCGACGTCCGAGAACGTCAGGTCGTGGACGACCTGGTCGTCGTCGAAGGCGTTCAGCGTGCGCCCGTACTTCGGGAACGGCTGCACCCCGTTCATCGCGAGCCGGAAGCGGAAGCCGGTCTCCGCCTGCCACGTCGTCCACCGGCCGGTCCACGGGAACCCCACCACCGTCTCCCCCGGGGCGAGGCAGCGCCGGTAGACGCCGCTCGCGAAGAAGGCCGGGAGCGGCGCGGGGCGCTCCGGCCAGAAGGTCGGGTAGGTCGAGCGCCAGACCGAGGGGACGAGGAACGCGACCGCGAGCACGGGCAGCACGTAGGGCCGCGGGAAGACCGCGCCCCGCGTCCGCGCGGTCCAGAGCGCGACGACCACCGCCGCCGCGAGCGAGGTGTAGACGGCGAACCGGAACGGGAGCGCGTCGCCGACCGCCGGCAGGTGGGTGGCGAGGTTCCACCAGGGAAGCGTGAGCAGCTTGTGGCCGTCCACCTGGAGCGTCGAGCCGAGCGCGGTCAGCGCCGCGAGCAGGAGGCAGGCGACGAGGAAGCGCGTCCCCTGGGCGCGCCGCCAGCGGACGGCGAAGAGCGCGACGACCGCGAGCGTCGGGAGCCCGAGGTACGAGCTGTCGCCGGTCGGCTCGATCGCAGAGACCGACGGGAAGGAGGAGCCGCCGAGCGCGTGGACGCCGTTCGGGACGACGAACTGGAGCAGGTCGGTCCCGGCTGCGCCCCAGTACTTCACCTGGTCGAGCAGGGAGGTCGCCGGGCGGTAGCCGAGAACGAGGTAGACGAGGAAGGGCGCGGCGAGCACGGCGCCGATCCCGCACGCGCCGAGCACGGGCGCGACGGCGCGGCGGAGGCGCGGCCGGGCATCGCGGAGGAGAACGAGCGCGAGCGCGAACGCGGCGACGAACATGATCGACGTCGTCAGGGCGAACTCGGTCGAGATCCAGATCTGCGCGGCGAGGAGCGCGCCGAGCCGCCAGGCGAGCCCGCAGCCGCCGATCTCGCCCCGGACGAAGCGGACGGTCGCGAGCGCGACGAGCGGGAAGCAGAAGACGGCGGTGAGGTTGAGGTGGCCGCCGAGCTCCTGGCGGAGCATCGGGCTGGAGAAGCCGAACAGGTAGCCGCCGACGACCGAGGCCCAGACCGAGCCGGTCAGGGCGCGGCAGAGGAGGTACGCGGTGAAGGCGGAGAGCGCGGGGGCGAGCAGCGTGGCGGCGTTGCAGGAGACGACCGGCCCGACGAGCGCGGTCAGGGGGGCGAAGAGGAGCGCGATCCCGGGCGCCGAGGGGGTCCAGGTCAGGTTCACCCCGGTCGGCGCGTACAGCGCGTGGGAGACGAACGGGTTCGAGAGGGTCGCGAGCGCGTGCTCCCACCAGCCGAAGCCCCAGATGTAGATGCCGGTGTCGGGGCCGCCGCCGACCGTGTACCGGCCCGGGTGCGGGAAGAGCCGCCAGCCGAAGTACCCGACCGAGGTCGCCGTCGCGGCGGCGAGGACGATCGCATCCTGCGCGCGCCGCGGCATCCTCGGGCGATGCTACCGCCGCCCGCGACTGCGAGGATTGCCCGCATGCGCGCGCTCCTCCCGCGGTCGCGGCCGAGCCCGGGGACGGTCGCCGGCGCCGTTGCGGTCGCGGCGCTCGCCGCCGCCGCCGCCCGGCTCCCGGCCGTCGCCCGGGAGGTCTACGACAGCGCGACCGCGGCGCGCGGCCCCGCCCTCCGGCGCGACCTCGAGCCGGCCTACGAGCCCCAGCGCTACCTCCTGCGCGACGTCGTCCGGACGCTCCGCGCCGTCCCCCCCGGCGCGGTGTACGCGGTCGCGGTCGGCCCGGGGCCGAACGTCCCGGAGCTCGTCCGCGACGGGCTCGTCCAGCTCCTCGGCTACGCGCTCCTCCCGCGCCGCTACACCCCCGACGCGCGCGCCGCGCAGTGGGTGATCACCTGGGACGTCCCGCCGCGCACGCTCGGCGTGCGGGTGCTGCGCGCGGTCGCGGTCGACGGCCACTACCGGCTGCTCGAGGTGCGCCGGTGACCCACGCCTACCTCGGCCTCGCCGGGCTCGACCTGCTCGAGCTCGCCGCCGGCTTCGGCCTCCTCCACGGGCTCGGCGTCGTCCGGTCGCGGCCGGCGGCGCCGGGCGCGGTCGGGCTCGCGTTCCTCACCGGCTGGGCCGCGGTCGGCGTCGCCCTCGCGCTCGGGGCGCCGCTCGGCCTCGACCCGGGCATCGCCGCGACGACCGCGGTCGCGCTCGCGCTCGCAGGCGCCGGCGTCGCCTGCCGCCGCCTCGTCGCGGGCCTGGACGAGCCGCGCCTCCCGCCCCTCCGCGGGAGGGCGCCGCGCGCGCTCTGGCTGGCCGGGTCGGCCGCGCTCGCCGCCGCGCTCGCCGGCGCGCTCGTCGTCGGCGTCCAGCATGCCGCCGACGTGAGCTGGGATGCCTGGGCGTTCTGGATCCCGAAGGCGGAGGCGGTCTACTACTTCCACGGGCTCGACACCGGGCTCGGCGGCTACCTCACCTACGCCCATCCCGAGTATCCGCCGCTCCAGCCGGTGACGGTCGCGGCCGCGTTCCACTTCATGGGCGGCGTCCACCCCGCGCTGCTCCCGCTCGAGCAGTGCCTCGTCGGCGTCGCGTTCACCGGGGCGCTCGTCCGGCTCCTCCGCCGCCGGGTCCCGGGCTGGCTCCTCGCCCCGAGCCTCGCCCTGCTCGTGGTCGCGCCCGAGTTCTGGCGGCGCCTCCCGCTCGTCCTCCCGGACCAGGACGTCGCCTACCTCCTCGGCGCCGCCGCGGTCGCCTGCGCCCTCTGGACGCTCGACGGGCACCGCTCGCGACTCGTCCTCGCCGTCCTCTTCCTCGCCGCCGCGACCCAGACGAAGGCCGAGGGGACGCTGCTCTCGCTCCTCCTCGCGGTCGCGTTCGCGGCCGCCTCGCTCCTCCGCGACCGGCGGCGCGGCCTCCCCGCGCTCGCGCTCCTCCTCGGCCCGGCGACGATCGTCCCGTGGCAGATCTGGCTCCGGGCGCACGGCCAGCCGGCCTCGTCGGGCGACTACCGCTGGAGCCGGCTGCTCGACCCCGGCTACCTCGGCGCCCACAGCGGACGGCTGACCTACGCGGCCGGCCAGCTCCTCCACGACCTGTTCGCGCCCGGGACCTGGTCGCTCCTGCCGCCGCTCGTCCTGCTCGCCTGCGCGCTCGCGCTGCGCACGGCCCCCGCCGTCGCCGCGGCGGGGGCCGGCTGGCTCCTCGTCGCCTTCGCCGGCCTGCTCGCGACCTACTGGATCGGGACGCCGGACGTCCACTGGTACGTGGCGACGTCGGCCGAGCGCGTGGTCGGCACCCTCCCCCTCGTCGGCGGCGCGCTGATGCCGCTCCTGCTCGCGACCGTGCTCGCCCCGACAAGCGCGTGACCAGGGTCGGGATCGCCCTGCTCACGCTCGTCCCGGGCGAGCTCGGCGGCAGCGAGACGTACGTCCGCGAGCTCCTCCGCAGCCTCGCCGCGGTCGGCGAGCTCGACTACCGCGTCCTCCTCCCGCCCGTCGCCGCCGACGCGGCCGGCGGCCTCCCGGCCGAGGTCGCGACCGAGTACCGCCGGGCGCGGACGATCACCGAGCGGCTCGCGGCGATGGCGCTCGCGACCGCCCGGCCGGGGCCGCTGCGGCGCCGGCTCGCGGACGCCGACGTCGTCCACTACCCGCTGACGCTGCGCATCCCGCCCGTCCGCGCGCCCTCGGTCGCGACCCTGTTCGACCTCCAGCACCTCGACCTCCCCGCGCTCTTCTCCCGCGCCGAGCGCGCGTTCCGCGCCGTCGCGTGGCACCGGTCGCTCCGCGGCGCCGACCGGGTGATCGCGATCAGCTCGTTCGTGCGCGAGCGCGGCATCGAGCTGCTCGGGCTCGACCCCGACCGGGTCCGCGTCGCGCCCCTCGCGATCGACCACGCCCGCTACCGCCCCGCCGCGGTGGCGCGCGAGCGCTTCCTCCTCTACCCGGCGCGGCGCTGGCCGCACAAGAACCACGAGCGGCTGTTCGCGGCGTTCGCCGCGCTCCGCCGCGACGAGCCCGACCTGCGCCTCGTGCTCACCGGCGGCGGGCACGCCGGCCTCCCGGTCCCCGACGGGGTCGAGGTGCGCGGGCTCGTCTCCGAGGACGAGCTCGTCGACCTGTATCGGCGCGCGGCCGCGCTCGTCTTCCCCTCGCTCTACGAGGGGTTCGGGATCCCGGTGCTCGAGGCGATGGGGTGCGGCTGCCCCGTCGCCTGCGCGAACGCCGGCTCGCTCCCGGAGGTCGCGGGCGACGCCGCCGTCCTGTTCGACCCGTACGACCCGGACGCGATCGCCGCCGCGCTGCGCGAGCTGCTCGCCGCGCCGGCGGCGTGGTCGGCGCGCGGCCTCGAGCACGTCCGCCGCTTCTCCTGGGAGGCGACGGCGCGCGCGCACGAGGCGGTCTACCGCGAGCTCGCCTGAGCGCGCCGGCCGACGAGCAGCACCTGCGTCCGGCCTCCGGGCAGCACGGCCTCGAGCACCACCCGCCCGGCCGGATCGACGTGCGCGGCGAGCCGGATCCCGTGCAGGACGAGGCCGTCCGCCCGCACCGCCGCGACGGGCCTGCCCCCGGCGTCCCACAGCTCGAGCGCGCGGGCGCGGACGCCGGCGACGACGAGCGGCACCTGGTCGGGCCCGGCGCTCCCGACGGTGAGCGAGCCTCCGAGCCGGCTCGCCGGCACCGACGCCCCGTGCTCGAGCTCGAAGAGGCCGTTGCCGCTCGTCAGGTCGAGACGGTTGCCCGCCCACGTCGAGGTGCCGCCGACGTTGATCACGAAGTCGCTCGCGCCGCCGAAGCCGAAGTCCTCGCTCGGCCGCCCGATCGCGACGTCCCGCGCCGGGTCGACCAGGCGCCAGCTCCAGGGCGCGGCGTGGCTCTCCCGGGTGGCGGGCGAGGAGCTCGCGACGAGCCGCGCCGCGAGCGCCCCGGCGAGCGCCGAGGCGAGGCAGGCGGCGGCGGCGAGGGCCGCGACCCGGCCGCGCCCCCCGCTCACCGCGGCGGCCCGAGGACCTGCACCGAGCCGTCGGGCAGCCGGGCGAGGAGGACGACGCGCCCGCGCCGCAGCACCGGGTAGATGGTGATCGCCCCGAGGCGGAGCCGGCCCTGCGCGTCGATCGCCGCCACGGTCTTGCCCGGGACGGTCCACCGCTCGAGGTCGCTCCGCTGCCGCCCCGACCCGGCGACGACGAGCGGGGTGACCGCGTTGCCGGTCGGCGCCCCGATCTGGATCGGCGTCCGGTGCGCGGTGCCGAGGTCGAAGGCGACGAGCGTCGCCCGCGAGGAGCCCGGCCCGTGGACGAGCGCGAACGTCCCCGACTGCGACATCAGGCGCAGGTGGCCGGCGAGGAAGTTCAGCGAGCCCTTCGCCTCGAGCACGAGGTCGCTCGTCCCCGCGGGCTGGCCGATCGAGGCGACCGAGTCGCCCTCGAACCAGGCCCAGCCGGCGTGGCCGGCCGCGAGCGCGCCCGCGGCGCCGCTCGCCGCGGCGGCGACGATCGTGCAGGCGGCGACGACGGCGCGCCGCCGCGTACCCCCCGGCGCACGCATGCACCCCACAGAATCCTTGCCTTCGGTAAAGGGCCGCGCGATCCTCCGTAAGGGCTAGGTAAAGCGCGGGCCGAGGCGCCCCGCCCGGGCATCGCGCCAGCCGGCGAGCACCGAGCGCCAGGCCGAGGGGGCCTGCGCGAGGTGCGTCGCGACGACGACGAGGCGCCGGAGCGCGCGCAGGCCGGGCGGCAGCGGGCGGAGCCGCTCGGCGACCACGATCGTGTTGCGCGCCGAGTAGTAGAGGCTCCCCGGCGAGGCGCCGAGGCGGTGCCGGACGACCGCGTCGGGGACGAGCACGACGGCGAAGCCGGCCGCGCGGGCGCGCAGCGAGAGCTCGACGTCCTCGACGTAGGCGAAGAGCGCCTCGTCGAGGAGGCCGCAGCGCTCGAGCACGGCGCGGGAGACCGCCATCGCGGCCCCGTCGGCGCGACCGACCTCACGCGGCGTCCGGAAGGTGTCGGGGGCGCCGAATCCCTCGCGGCGGCCCGAGTAGCCGAGCCAGGCGTTGAAGGACGCCCCGGCGTACTGGACGGTGCCGTCCTCGTTCAGCACCTTGCAGGCGAGGATCCCCGCGTCCGGCCGAGCCGCGGCGGCGCGCTCGAGCGCGTTCGGAAGCCCCGGCTCCGCGACGGCGTCGTCGTTCAGGAGCAGCACCCAGTCGGCGCCGCGGTCGAGCGCCCGCCGGATGCCGACGTTGTTGCCGCCGGCGTAGCCGAGGTTCGTCGCGTTGCGGACGAGCTCGACGCCGGGCACCGCCCGCTCGACCTCGGCGTCGGAGCCGTCGGTCGAGGCGTTGTCGACGCAGATCGTCTCGATCCCGTCCAGCGAGCGCAGGGCGCGGATCACCTCCGCGCCGCCGTTCCAGTTGAGGACGACGGCGACGAGCCTCACCGGAGGGTCCTCGCGTACGCCCACGCGGCCCGCAGGCCGGCCGGCCGCCAGGACCCGAGCGCGGCGACGTAGAGCGCGAGCCCGACCCCCGCCGCCGGCACCGCCCCGAGCACGGCCCGCGGCGCGCCGAACGCGAGCGCCGCGAGCCCGCCGCAGACGGCCGCCGCGGCGCCCAGGCCGCGGAGCGCGGAGGCGAGACCGCCGAGCGGCCGGAGCAGGGCGACGAGCACCGCCGCCGTCGTCACCGCCAGCCCCGCCGCGATCCCGGCGAGCCCGAACGCGGCGCGGCCCCCCCACTCGACGAGCACGTGCCCGCCGAGGGCCGCCGCGGCGAGCGCCGGCAGGAAGCGCGCCTGCCCGCGGACGAAGAGCAGCGGGAACGCGACCGAGACCGCGACCGAGGCCGCCGTCCACGGCGCGAGGTAGACGACGAGGCGGCCGAGCTCGGCGCCGGTCGCGCCGCCGTAGCGGGCGCCGAGCACGAGGCGGGCGACCCGCGCGCCGGCGAGCGCGAACACGCCGGCGGCGGCGCCCACGACCGCGAGCGAGAGCCAGGACGCCGCAACCACGTGCCGGGCGGCGCGGTCGGCGGTCAGCTCCGCGCGCGCGAGCGGCACGCTCGAGACGAGCGCGAGCGAGGTCGCCGTCACGGCCACGAGCAGCGCCGCGACCAGGTACGCGTAGGAGAAGGTCGTCGGCTGGCCGGCCGGCAACCCGCTCGCGAACCGGTAGCCGACCACGTACAGCCCCTGGAGGGCGAACGGGAGCGCGACCCCCTCCGCGAGCGCGCGCAGCCGCCGCCCGATCCCCCGGGCGGGGCGCGCCGCGCCCTCCCGCGCGAGCAGCACGAGGAGCGGCACCGCGAGGGAGACGGCCCCGTTCAGGGCGATCCCGACGCCGAAGGCACGCACCCCGTGGTCGAGGAGGGCGACGATCGCCGCCAGGCCGCCGACCGCGCCGGCGGCGAAGCCGAGCGCGGCGACGCCGTAGTCGTCGAGGGCGGCGAGGGCGCTCGCGGCGATCCCCGCGTAGACCTGCGCCGCCGCCGCCGGCACGAGCCACGGCAGGAGGTCGGCGGCCGCGCGCTGCGCCCCGCGCTCGCCGGTGAGCGCGCTCGCGAGGAGGTGCGGCGCCGCGAGCGCGGCGACCACCGCCGGCGCGAGCGGGACGGCGAGCGCGACCGCCCACCCGGCCACCTCGGCGCCGAGCGCGCCGTTTGCCCGCGCGCGGGCGAAGCGCGGCAGCACCACCACGCGCAGCGCGCTCGCGACGAGGACGAGCGCGAGGTAGACGGCGTAGGCGGCGAAGAAGCCGTCGGTCTTTACACCGTGCCCAAACTTGCGCGAGAGAATGGCGCCCGCGACGGCCGCCGACCCGCTGACCGCGGCCGTCGAGATCCCGGTGACGAGACCGCTGCGAACGGCACTCCGGCCTCCCCCTGGACTACCCTGCGTCAATGCCGCGCGACGATAGCGTCATCTGGAGCGACGCCGAGCTCGACGCGCTCCGGCGCGACCTCGGCGCCGCCTACGAGGGCCGCACCTGCCTCGTCACCGGCGCCGACGGGTTCATGGGCTCCCACCTGACCGACGCGCTCGTCGCGCTCGGCGCTGACGTCGTCGCCTTCGTGCGCGCCACCTCGTCGGGGGCCCTCAACAACATCGGGCACCTGCGCACGAGGCTCAAGGACGTCGTCTTCGCCGACCTCACCGACAAGACGTCGATCGACTACCTGATCCGCGACCTCGCGCGGAGCGCGGAGAAGCCGTACGTCTTCCACCTCGGCGCGCAGGCGCACGTCGGCGAGTCCTGGCACCGCCCGTACGAGACGGTGATGGCGAATACCATCGGCACGCTCAACCTGCTCCAGTCGATCGTCGACCACGGCCTCGAGCTCGAGAAGTTCGACACCGCCGGCACCTCGGAGGAGTACGGCAACGTCCGCGAGGCGGTCGCGCACCAGCACGACTACGACGAGCTCGGCGGGCTGATCCTGCACGAGCGCTCGCCGATCAACCCGAAGTCGATCTACGCGACGAGCAAGGTCGCCGCCGACTTCCTGACCATGAACTACCACGACGCCTACGGGATCCCCGCGCTCGTGACGCGCATGTTCAACAACTACGGCCCGCGCCAGAACCCGCGGTACGTCACCGGCACGATCATCACGCAGGCGCTCGAGCGCGCGCGGGTCGAGCTCGGGCAGCTCGAGCCGCTCCGCGACTTCTGCTTCTGCACCGACGGCGTCCGCGGCCACCTCACGGTGGCGGCGTACGGCATCCCCGGCGACGTCTACGTCTACGGCCAGGGCGAGAACATCTCGATGGCCGACTGGGCGGCGATGATCCTCCGGGTCGGCGAGGAGGCCGGCTTCTGGCCGGCCGGACGCGAGATCGTCACCACGCCCGCCCGCTTCCGCCCCGGCGCGAGCGAGGTGATGGCGCTGCGCGTCGGCTACGACAAGCTGCGCCAGGAGACCGGCTGGGAGCCCCGCGTCTCGTGGGAGGAGGGCATCCGCCGCACGATCGCCTGGTACGCCGCGAACCGCGAGCGGTGGATCGGCCGCGTCGACTGGCTGGGCGGCAAGGCGGCGGGCACGCAGGTCGCGAAGCGGTGACCGCGGCGCTCCGGCGCTGCTGGCCGGCGGCGCCGCTGGCCGGGGCGATCGGGGCGCTCTCCTACCTGCTGACGCGGCAGCTCGACGCGCAGTCCGTCTCCGACGAGGGGGTCTACACGCTGAGCGTGCAGGCGTTCGCGCACGGCGAGGCGCTCGGCCGCGACGTCTTCACCTCGCAGCCGCCCGGCTTCTACCTGTGGCTTCGCGGGCTCGCCCTCCTCCTCGGCGACTCGCTCCACGACCTCCGCGTCGGGATGATCCTCACGGTCGCGCTCGGCGCGGTCGCGCTGTACGCCGTCGGCCACGTGTTCGGCGGCCCGCTCGGCGGCCTCGGCTCGGTCGCCGTCCTCGCGGTCGCCTCCCCGCTCGCGATCTCCGGCGCGCGCGTCTACGCGGACACCCCGGCCTACGCGCTCGCCTCGGTCGCGCTCGCCTGCGCCGCGCTCCGGCGGCCCGTGCCCGCGGGGGTGCTGCTGACGGCGTCGATCAGCGCGAAGCTCTCGGGCGTCACCGCGATCCCGCCCGTGCTCGCGGTGGTCTGGGTGCGGGCCGAGCGCGACTGGCGCCCCGTCGCGCGGTGCGCCGCGGCGGCGCTCGCCGCCGCCGGCGCGCTCGCGCTCCTCTTCGTCTCCGACCTCACCGCGCTCTGGGCCGACGCCGTCAGCTACCACGTGAGCTCCTTCACGTTCGCGGCGTTCGGCTTCGACGCCTGGCACCGGCTGGAGCGCGGCCAGGGCTGGATCACCCTCGGCCTGTTCGCGGCCGCCGTCGCGGCGACGCTCCTCCGCGGCCGCCGGCTCTGGCCGCTCTGGCTCTGGCCGCTCGGCGCCATCGTCTTCGTCGCCGGCCAGAAGCCCCTCCACGACAACCACCTGCTCGTGATCCCGTACAGCTTCGCCTGCGCCTGCGGCCCGGCGCTCGCGACCCTGCTCGAGCGGCGAGCGCCGCGCCGAGCCGCTCTGCTTCTCGCCCTCGGCGCCGCGGCCGCCGCGGGCGCCTACACCCAGGCGCTCCACTGGTCGGACACCCTCGTCCGCGGCGAGGACCCCCGCCTCGTCGCCGCCGCGGCGCAGCTCGACCGCGTCACGAAGCCCGGCGACCTCGTCGTCTCCGACCAGCCGATCGTGGCGCTGCTCGCGCACCGGCGCGTGCCGGGCCCGCTCGTCGACACGGCGGTGCTGCGGTTCCTCACCGGCTCGACCTCGCCCGCGGCGGTGGGGAGGATCGTCGAGACCGAGCCGGTCGCGGCCGTCGTCGCCGGCCGGGCGTTCGCGATCCCGAGCCTCGCGCGGGCGCTCGCCCCGTACCTGCGCCGCACCTTCGCGCACGTCCTGCGGCTGCCGGCCGCGACCATCTTCTACGGCCGCCGGGCGCTAGTCTCGCGGTCGTGAGGGTCCTCGTCACCGGCGGCGGCGGCTTCCTCGGCTCGCACCTCGTCGAGCGCCTGCGGGCGGCGGGCGAGGACCCGTTCGTCGCGCGGCGCCGCGACTACGACCTCACCGTCTGGGACGACGCCGCGCGCCTGTTCGCGGACGCGCGCCCCGAGCTCGTCTACCACCTCGCCGCCGAGGTCGGCGGCATCGGCGCCAACCGCGAGAACCCGGGCCGGTTCTGGTATGCGAACCTGATGATGGGCGCGCACGTGCTCGAGCTCGCGCGCCGCCACCGCGTCGCGAAGCTCGTGGTCGCCGGGACGGTGTGCGCGTACCCGAAGCTCACCCCGGTGCCGTTCCGCGAGGACGAGCTCTGGAACGGCTACCCGGAGGAGACGAACGCGCCGTACGGCGTGGCGAAGAAGTCGATCCTCGTCGGCGCGCAGAGCTACCGCGCGCAGTACGGGCTCGACGCCGTCTTCCTCCTGCCGGCGAACCTGTACGGGCCGCGCGACAACTTCGACCTGCGCTCCTCGCACGTGATCCCGGCGCTGATCCGGAAGATGCTCGAGGGCGGAGACGAGGTCGTGCTCTGGGGCGACGGCTCACCGACGCGCGAGTTCCTCTACGTCGAGGACGCGGCGGAGGCGTTCACGCTCGCCGCCGCCCGGTACGACGGCGCCGAGCCGGTGAACGTCGGCACCGGGGCCGAGATCTCGATCCGGGAGCTCGCCGAGCTGGTCGCGGAGCTGACCGGCTACAGCGGGGAGGTCCGCTGGGACACCTCGATGCCGAACGGCCAGCCGCGCCGCGCGCTGGACGCCTCCCGCGCCGAGCGGGCGTTCGGCTTCGTCGCGCGCACGTCGCTGCGCGAGGGGCTCGAGCGGACGATCGCCTGGTACCGGGAGCACGCGGCGCATGCGGTGGCGTAGCCTCGCCCCGCTGCCGCCGCTCGTCGCGCTCGAGCTCGGCGTCGCCGCCCTGCTCGGCCGCGGGCAGGGCTGGCACCACACGACGGGCGGCCTCCTGCTCGCCGCGGCCCTGCTCGCGCTCGAGGTGACGCTCGTCTACGCCGTCGCGTCGGCGCTCGGCGGGACGCCCGCCGCCGTCGCCGCCGCGCTCGTCCTCGTCCTCGCCCCGGTCGTGCTCGCACGCTGGTACTTCGTCGTCGGCGGGCCCGGGGTCGACTACAAGCCGGTCTACCGCCGCGACGTCCTGCCGGCGGAGCTCGGCCTGCGGGACCGCTCGGCGCTCCTCGCCGCCTGCCTGCTCCTCGCCTCGGCGCGGCTCTCGCTGCGGCGGACGTGGCCGGCGGCTGCCGGCGCCGGCCTCCTCGCCGCCGCCGCCGCGCTCGCCCACCCGCACGCCTGGCTCGCGCTCGCGGCGCCGGTCGCGGCCGCGCTCGCGGCGCGGAGGCCCGCCTCCGTGCTCGCCGCGCTCGCGGCCGCCGGCGCCGGCCTCGCCGCGCTCGCCCTCCTCCGCACCGTCCCCCACGTCCCGCTCGGCTGGCACCGGATGGGCCTGACGCTCGGGCAGCTCCGCGAGTACACCTGGAGCCGGCGGATCCTCGAGTACCTGCCGCTCGCCGGCCTCGTCGGGGTGGCGCGGCGCTCGGCCCCCGCAGCCGCGTCCCTCGGCGCGATGCTCGTCGCGCTCGTCGTCCTGCCCCTCGTCCGGCCCCCCGACGTCGCCGGGGCGGCGCAGCTCACGAGCTACCTGCTCGCGATGCTGCCCGGCCTCCCCGTGTACCTCGTGCTCGCGGCGAGCATCGGCTTCCTCGTGCCGCGCCACCGGCCGGCACGGGCGGCCGCGCCTGCTTGACGCGGCGGCACGCGCTGCTCGCGCTGCTCGCGTACGCGGCGGTCGCGTTCGCGTACTTCGGCGTCCACGTCGCCGCGCACCCGGGCCGCGCGTACGTCGGCTACCTCACCGACCCCGAGCTCTTCATCTGGTCGTTCGCCTGGTGGCCGCACGCGATCGGCCAGGGCGAGAACCCGTTCGTCACGCACGCGGTGTGGGCGCCGCAGGGGCTCGACCTCGCCTGGTCGGCGACGGCGCCCGGGCTCGCGCTCGCCTTCGCCCCCGTGACGCTCCTCGTCGGCCCCGTCGTCGCCTACAACCTCGCCGCCGTCCTGCTGCCGGCGCTCGCGGCGTGGACGGCGTTCCTGCTCTGCCACGACCTCACCCGCGCTCTCTGGCCGTCGCTCGCCGGCGGCTACCTGTTCGGTTTCTCCGCCTACATGCTCGGCCACGAGCTCGGCCACCTCGACCTCACCGCCGTCTTCGGCGTCCCGCTCGTCGCGCTCGTCCTCGTGCGCTTCCTCCGCGGCGCGCTCGGCCGGCGCGGGCTCGTCGTCCGGCTCGCCCCGCTCCTCGCCGCCGAGCTCTGGCTCTCCGCCGAGGTCTCGTTCACGCTCGCGCTCGCGCTCGTCCTGGCGGCCCTCCTCGCCCGCAGGCTCCGGGTGCTGCTCGCGCCCCTCGCCGCCGCCTACGCGCTCGCGGCGGCGCTCGCCGCCCCGCTCGCCTACTACCTGCTCAGCGACTTCCGCTCCGGGACCGTGAACGGGCCCGGGCACGGGATCGGCGCCGACGCGGTGAACCTCGTCGTCCCGACCCGCCTCGTGCTGCTCGGCGGGCACGTCGCCTACAGCGCGGAGGCGCACTTCCCCGGCAACGTGTTCGAGCGGGGCGCCTACGTCGGCGCCCCGGCGCTCCTCGCGGTCTTGCTCCTCGCGCCGCGCTTCCTGCGCCTCGGCTTCGTCGTGGCGACGCTGCTCGCGCTCGGGTCGTGGCTGCACGTCGACGGCCGCGCGCTCGTGCCGCTCCCGTGGCGGCTCGTCTCCGGGCTGCCGCTGTTCGACAACGTGGTCGCGGCGCGGTTCACGCTCTACGGGTCGCTCGCGGCGGCCGTCGCCGTCGCCCTCGTCGCCGCCGCGAGCCGGTCGCGGTGGCTTCGCGTCGGGCTGCCCGCGCTCTGCGTCGCCCTGCTCGTCCCCGACCCGCGGGTCTTCGACGGCTGGCACACGACGCCGGCGGTGCCCGCGTTCTTCGCGGACGGCGCCTACCGCTCCTGCCTCGCGCCGGGCGAGAACGTGATCGCGCTCCCGTACGGGGCCGCCGGCGACTCGACCCTCTGGCAGGTGCGGGCCGCCTTCTGGTTCCGCCAGGCGGGCGGGTACGTGACACCCGAGGTCCCGCGCTCGTTCGCCCGCTACCGGGCGGTGCGGCTGCTCGAGACGGACAGCTTCGCCCCCGGCCTCGTCGCGTCCGTCCGCGCGCTCGCGCGCGCGAAGGGCGTCGGCGCGATCCTCCTCGACGCGCGCCGGCGGGGCGGCTGGCTCCCGTTCGTCGCCGGGATCGCGCGTCCCGTCGCGGTCGGCGGCGTGCTCGTCTACCCGCTCGGTCGGCGGCCCGCGGGCTGCGGTCAGGCGAGAAGCCGCCAGTAGAGCCGCCAGCGATCCTCGATCCGGTCGCCGATCTGCCGCCCGAAGTTCTGGATGCTGTCCGCCGGGGGCGGCTCGTGGTACCGGCTGATCGCCGGCCCGAGGAAGCTGCCGTAGTGCCCGGCGACCTGCGTCATCGACTGGTCGGCGTTCTCGCCGTAGTAGCCGTTGAAGAGGACGAGGCCGAGCCAGGTCGAGAACAGGGCGCAGGGCGCGAGCGCGGCCGCCGCCGCCCGTCGCGAGCGGCGCAGCAACTCGGCCGTGCCGACGAGGAAGAACGGGAAGAGCGCGGTGAGGAGCCGCTGCGAGAACGAGCCGCCGCCCGTCCACGCCTTGCCCCAGTACACGTGGACGAGGAGCAGGGCGAGCGCCGAGACGCCGAGGGCGAGCAGGAACGGCCGGTTGCGGCGGTCGCGTCGCGCGAGGCGGACGAATCCGACCGTGGCGAGCGCGGTCAGCGGCGTCCAGACGAAGAGCCCGCGCTTGTCCGTGAACAGCATGTCGACGGGCGCCATCGGGTCGAGCTGCGCGTTCGCCGAGACGGGCCGCAGGATCGTCTCCGGCCCGAGCGCGAGGCGGGTCGCCGCCCGGGTCGCCCAGGGGGGGTCGCCGCCGGCGGGGGCCTCCATCCCGAACGTGCTCGACGAGCTCGCGTACGGGATGTGGCGGACGGCGGGGAGCGCGAAGGCGACCGCGCTCGCGAGCAGCGCCGTCCCCAGCATCCAGCCGGCCGCGCGCCGGCGGCGGTACGCGGCGAGGACGAGGAGGACGCCGAGCCAGAGCGCCGCGTTCGCGTACCGCGTCGCGATCAGGAGCGCGAGGCAGGTCCCGGCGGCGACGAAGTGGCGCCGTCTCGCGTCGGGCTGCGTCGAGCGCAGGACGAACCAGAAGAGGGCCGTCGCGTAGAGCGTGTCCGCGGCGTGCTTGTACGAGACCCAGAGCGCCCCGTAGTAGTAGAGCGGGGTACCGAACAGCGCGAGCAAGAGCACCGCCGGGCCTCGCGGCAGGTCGAGCTCGCGCAGGATGCGCCAGCCGAGGTAGAGGATGACGACGACGGCCGCGTTCGAGGCGAGCGCGACGGAGATCTCCCCCGCGTGGTAGCGGTCGAGCTCGCCGCGCGCGGCGACGAGCTGGGAGACGAGGTAGAAGGGCGTGTTCCAGAAGTCGCTGCCGAACTGGAGCGCGGCCGTCGGCGTGTCGGCGCCGAAGAACCTCCGCATGAACGAGAAGTAGACGAGCCCGTCGTCGTGCACCTGACCCTCGTCGAAGGTGAAGGCGAAGAGGAGGAAGAGCGCGACGCCGATCCCGCGGGGCCAGGTGAGGAACCGCTCGCCGGGACGCGCCGCCGACGTCTCGACCCGGGCCGGCGCGAGCGAGGCCTCCGCCCCGCTCATCACTGCCGCTCGCGCAGCTTCGCCTCCAGGATCGCGATCCGCTGCGCGAGGATGGTGCTCTGGTCGGCGAGGCGCGAGATCACCGTCGAGTAGTGGAGCAGGACGAGGATCACGAACAGCAGCCCGACCGCGAAGAGCACCGCGGGCGGGTAGCCGCGGACGCCGAGCCAGCCGGCGATCGTGTTCAGCCCGCCCCGCCACGCCGAGAGCACGACGAGCACCGCCCCGGTGGCGAGCCAGAGCAGCGCGTAGCGCTCGCGCAGCCGGCGCGAGCGGATCAGCTCGAGCACGACGAGCAGCAGCACGAGCGAGACGACGGTCGCGGCGATCGAGATCGCGAGCGGCGTCACGGCGTCAGTCCTCGAGCGGCACGACGTCGCGCCGGAACAGGTCGACGAACAGCGCGAGCAGGATCTTGACCATGTAGTAGACGGAGGCGAGCGCGCCGATCGAGGAGCGTCCGTGCTCCCGCTCGCGCATCGTCACCGGGACCTCGACGAGCCGGATGCGGTGCCTGATCGCGATCACCATCCCCTCGACCTCAGGGTAGTCGTGCGGCAGGTCGGCCGCGAAGATGCCGATCGCCCGGCGGTTGAGCGCCTGGAACCCCGACGTCGTGTCGGTGAGCCGCTGCCGGGCGATCGCGGAGACGACCCGGGCGAGGACGCGGATCCCGACCCGCCGCGCCGCCGAGGAGCGGTAGCCGCCGGGCGCGACGAAGCGGGAGCCGACGGCGACGTCCGCCTCGCCGCGCGCGACCGGGGCGACGAGCGCGGGCAGGGAGGCGGGGTCGTGCTGGCCGTCGCCGTCGAGCCGAACCGCGAGCTCGTAGCCCTCCTCCCAGGCGTACCGGAGCCCGGTCTGGACGGCGCCGCCGATGCCGAGGTTGAACGGCAGGCTGAGCACGTGCGCGCCCCGCGCGGCCGCGACCTCGGCGGTGCGGTCGGTCGACCCGTCCGAGACGACGACGAGGTCGAGCCCGGGGTCGAGCGCGCGCAGCTCGTCGAGGACGCGGCCGACGTTCGCCTCCTCGTTGAAGGCGGGGACGATCGCGACCCGCCGGAGCGCCGCGAGCGGCGGAGCCGCCGCCGCGGGAGAGCCGGCGACCTCAGTCGACACGCGCCCCCACCCCCAGGCCGATCAGCTCGAGCAGACGGCGGGCGCGGTGTCGGTAGGTGTGCTCGTCCAGCACCCGCTCGCGCGCGCGGCGGCCGAGCGCCTCCGCCTGCGCCGGGTCGGCGAGCAGCTCGCGGTAGGTGGCGGTCGCCTCCGCGGCGTCGCGCACGACGACGAGCTCCTCGCCCGGCTCGAACCAGCGCTCGATCCCCGCGGCCGGGTTGGCGACGATCGCGGCGCCGCAGGCGGCGAGCTCGAACGGCCGCGCCGAGGAGGACGCGTCGACGGTCGCGTGCGAGCGCCGGGTGATGCAGAGGTTGATCCTGGCCGCCGAGATCGCCCGCGGGAAGCGGTTGAACGGGACGACGCCGAGCAGCCGCGCCCGCCCGGTGTCGCCGAGGAAGTCCTCGCCGCCGAGCGCGAAGTCGACGTCGGGCAACCGGCGGGAGGGCTCGCCGACGAGCGCGCCGATCCACTCGCGGCGGAACTTGTCGCCGTAGCCGTAGAAGAAGACGTCGACTGCCTTCTCCACCGGCTGCGGGGCGAAGAGCTCGGGATCCGCCCCCCAGAACACCGCCTCCGCCCGGCGGGCGCCGAGCTCGCGCAACCGGTGGAGACCGCCCTCGGAATTGGAGACGACGAGGTCGTACTCGCCCGGATCGGCGCCGTGGTAGTAGTTGAAGCCCGTGTCCATCCCGCCGAACTCCGGCAGGCTCATCGGCACGTCGCCGTCGTAGAAGACGACCGGGACGCCGAACCGCTCGCGCAGCGCCGACGGGATGCCGCGGAGGTGCGCCATCGGCACGGTGAAGACGACGACCGCGTCGGGACGCTCCCGCTCGACGAGCTCCTCCAGGTGCCGGCGCCAACGCGGGGTCACCCACCGCCAGATCACCTCCCGCGTGAGGCGGTCGAGCGGCGAGTCCTCCGGGCTCGCCTCGGCGCGGCGCAGGTAGCGGTCGCCGCGCAGGCGGGCGAGCGCGTCGCGGACGCGGGCGTAGGCCTCGCCCTCGCGGTAGGCCGGGTTCGCCGCCGTCCGCCACCAGGGGGTCTCGACCGGCCGGCCCCGGTACGGCGCGACGACGAGGTCGACGCCCTCGCCGTGCAGGCCCTTCCAGAGCTGCCACCACGCGGGGGTGCAGCCGTAGCGGAAGTCGAGGTCGACGGCGGAGGCGACGCAGAGCAGGCGGGGCGTGCGCACCCGTCAAGTCTCGCAGCCGCCTGTTACGGCGTCGTCAGGACCTGCCGGGGCGCGGCGACGGCGGGCCCGGAGGCCTCCCGCCCCGGGCCCGGCCGCCCGCTCGCTCGTCGTCGCCTCCGGCCGGACCTCCTCCTGGGCCGGCCGGAGTCTCCTCAGGCGGCGACGACGGCGAACCTCGTCTTGCTGACGAAGTTCCCGTTCGGGTTGGTGACGGTGATCGCGCTCGTCTTCGCCTGGGCGGGGACGGTCAGGACGATCTCCTTGCCGGAGACGACCTTGAACGGTGCGGCGACGCCGCCGAGGGTGACGGAGGTCACGTCGCCGAGATTCGAGCCGATCAGGGTCACCTTCGTCCCCGGCTTGCCCTTCGCCGGCCGGATGCGTGCCTGCCGGAGCTCGCGCAGCCGGACCACGCGGACGATCCTAGCGTCGGGCCGCAGGCCCGACCGCTCGCACGCTCCGGGCCGCCCGTCGCTCCCGGGCATCGGGCGCGGAGGCGGCGGCGGGCGGCCGCGGGGCGGCGGGGCGCGCGCGCTCGGCGAGCCAGCGGGTGAGCTCGGCCGCCGCCACCGGGGGCGAGAGGAGGTGCCCCTGGGCCTGGTCGCAGCGGAGCTCGGCGAGCCGGTTCCACACGGCGACCGTCTCGACGCCCTCGGCGACGACGCGGAGCCCGAGGTTGCGGCCGAGCTCGACCGTCGAGCGGACGATCACCGCGTCGTTGTCGTCGCGCTCCATGTTCATCACGAACGAGCGGTCGATCTTGATCGCGCTGACGGGCAGCCGCTTGAGGTAGGCGAGCGAGGAGTAGCCGCTGCCGAAGTCGTCGATCGCGATCGTCACGCCCATCGCGTCGAGCCGGCCGAGCACGGCGCGGGCGCGCATCGGGTCGGCGAGGATGACGCTCTCCGTCAGCTCGAGCTCGAGCCGGTCGGCCGGGAGCGCGTGCCGCTCGAGGAGCGCCGCGACCGTCCTCGGCAGGTCGAGGTCGAGCAGGTCGCGTGCCGAGAGGTTGACCGAGACGGGCAGGTCGAGCCCCGCCTCCCGCCAGACGCGCGCCTGGCGGAGCGCCGAGCCGAGCACGACCCGCGTCAGCTCGCGGACGAGGCCCGTGCGCTCCGCGAGGGGGACGAACTCGTCGGGCCCGAGCAGGCCCCGCCCGGGGTGCCGCCAGCGGACGAGCGCCTCGACGCCGGTCACCGCGCCGCTTGCGAGCTCGGCCTTCGGCTGGTAGTGGAGGACGAGCCGGTGTCGATCGCCGTGCGCAGCTCGCCGGCGAGCGCAAGCCGCGTCGGGCTGTACTCGTCGCGGGCCGCGGCGTAGAGCTCGCATCCGCTCCGGTCCTCCTTGGCCAGGTACATCGCGACGTCGGCGCGCTGCAGGAGCGTCTCGACGTCGTCGCCGTGGTCGGGGGAGACGGCGACGCCGACGCTCGCGTCGACGTCGAGCGCCACCCCGGCCAGCTCGTACGGCTCGCGCAGCACGCGCCTGACCTGCCGCGCCGTCGCGAGCGCCGCGGCCGGGTCGGCGACCCGGCGGACCAGGACGCCGAACTCGTCGCCCCCGAGCCGCGCGACGCTGTCGCTCTCGCGGACGGCCGCCTGTAGGCGCCTCCCGACCTCCTCGAGCAGCAGGTCGCCGTTGCGGTGGCCGAGGGTGTCGTTGATCTCCTTGAACCGGTCGAGGTCGAGGAGGAGGAGCGCGACGCGGCCCTCGTCGCGCCGGGCGTCGGCGACCGCCCGCCGGACGCGGTCGTGGAAGAAGCTCCGGTTCGGGAGGTCGGTGAGCGGGTCGTGGCGGGCGAGGTGCTCGTTCTCGGCCGCGCGGCGGCGGAGCTCCGCCGCCTGCCGGCGGAGCCGGGTCGAGGCGCTCGCGACGATGCGGAAGAGCGCGAGGTAGAGCAGGGCGAGCCCGGCGAGCAGGACGAGCGACAGGCGCGTCGTGTCGTGGTCGATCGCGGCCTGGATCGGGAGGTACGGCAGGTAGACCTCGAACGCGCCCGCGACCGGCCCGCCCGGGGCGAACCGGAGCGGCGTGTAGACCTCGAGCAGCTCGCCGAACCGGCGGTCGCCGGCGTTCTCGGCCTTGCGCAGGTCCGAGACCTCGGAGGCGGTCCTGCCCGCGAGGGCCGCGCGCAGCTCGTCCGAGAGCGGGAACCGCTTGCCGATGATCGCGTGGTCGGTCGCGTACACGGCGGCGCCGTCGCGGTTCCAGATCTTGATCCGCGCGATCGCCCGGCCGGCGAGGCTCGCGTGCAGGAGGCGGTCGAGCTCCGCGACGCGGGGCCGGGCGAGGCGCCCGCGCAGGTCGGCCGGCGCGAGCTGCGGCAGGACGAGCGACTGCTCGAGGACGGCCGCCGACTGGCGCGCGTCCGCGAGCGCCCGTGCGCGCACCTGGTCGCCGAGCAGGTGCGCGAGGACGAGCCCGAGGAGGACGATCGGCGCGAGGCTCGCGAGCGCGAACTTGCCGAGGAGGCCGACCCGCGGCCGCGCTGCCGGGCGGAAGAACGCCATCGCTTCGGAAGCGGGTATCGGCTCCGGGGCGGGGCGACTTGAGGCGCGCCCGGGCGCCGGCGGCGGTCAGTACGCGCCCCGCCGGGCGAGCACGGCGGGGACGGTCTTGATCAGGATCGTGATGTCGAGCCAGAGCGACCAGTTCTCGAGGTAGTAGAAGTCGAGCCGGACGAGGTCGTCGAAGGGGAGGTTGCTCCGGCCGGCGATCTGCCACAGGCCGGTCATGCCCGGGAGGACGTTCGAGCGGCGGCGGTGCCAGTCGTCGAGCAGGGCGTAGTCGCGGACCGGCAGCGGCCTCGGGCCGACGAGCGACATCTCGCCGCGCAGCACGTTGATCACGTTCGGGACCTCGTCGAGCGAGCACCGCCGGAGCAGGCGCCCGACGCGCGTGACGCGCGGGTCGTCCCGGATCTTGAACAGGGCCCCGCTCGCCTCGTTCGCGCCCTCGAGCGTCGGCTGCTCGCTCGCGGCGGAGGCGACCATCGTCCGGAACTTGAGCATCCGGAACCGCTTCTCGCCGAGCCCGACCCGCGGGTCGGCGTAGAGCACCGGGCCGGGCGAGTCCACCTTGATCGCGGCCGCGATCGCGAGCCAGAGCGGCAGGCCGACGAGCGCGACGAGGAGGGAGACGACGACGTCGAAGGAGCGCTTCAGCACCCAGTCGCCGCCGGCGAAGATCGGCGGCCGCACCTCGAACAGCGGCACCGCCTGCCCCGGCACGTACTCGCCTCGCTCGACGAGCAGCTCCGTCGTCCGCGGCGCCACCCGCACCTTCACCCCGCGCCGGTGCGCCGCCTCGACGATCTCGAGCAGCTCCTGCTCGTCGAGGCCGGCGTCGGCGACGATCAGCTCGTCGAGCGCCGTCCGCGCCAGCTCGAGCGCGAGCGCGGGCCCCGGCTCGACCGCGCCGACGAACGCGTAGTCGATCCCTCCGCGGCTCGAGCCGAGCGTGTCGCGGAGGTGCGCGACCTGCTCGGCGTCGCCGACGAGGAGCGCGCGCCGGCGCACCCCGAACGTGCGCAGCATCGACCCGGTCAGGGTCTCGTAGCTCCAGCGGAAGAGGCTGATCAGGGTCGCGACGAAGAACGCGGCGGCGACGTAGAGGCCGAAGGTGGTGAAGTGCTGCCCCGTCCCGATCGCGAACGCGAGCGCGAGCGCTGCGACGAGGACGACGGAGGGGACGATCCGCCCCGCCCCCTCGCGCAGCTCCCGCGGACGGTAGAGGCCGTTGCGCGAGAACACGAGCAGCAGGAGCAGGATGAGGAACGGCAGCCAGTCGGTCTCGTGCGTCCAGAGGAGGTTCCAGAGGATCGGCTTCGGATCGACGATCTCCGAGCGGAGCGCGAGGGCGGCGTAGACGCCGAGCACGAGCCCGGCGAGGTCGATCGCGACGAGCGCGCCGATGCTCGCCGCCCGCCGCAGGAGCGCCTTCGCCGGGCTGCGCGTCAGGAGGTACGGCCGCGCCGCCCGGATGTCCTCGGGCTTCGCCTCGCGCCGCTCCTCGACCTGCACGCGTGCATCCTAGAGCCGGGGCCCGGCCCGCCCTTCGCGCCGGCCCCGGCCGGCGGGACGGCGCGCCGTCAGCCGGCGAGCGCGATCCGCCCGCGCACGGTCGGCCCGTGCAGGCGGACGACGACCCCGGGGAGCGGCCCGGCGTTCCACGTCCACGGCACGCTGCGCCCGCCGAGCGTCACCCGCCGCGGCGGGCGGGGGGCGGGGACGAAGAGCTGCACCGCGCGCGGCTGCCCGCGCAGGTCGAGCGTCGCGCCGCTCGTCGCGAGGTAGCCGGCGCGACCCGGGTGCTCGAGCTCGTCCACCCCCCACCAGGAGTCGCGCGCGGTGCGGAGGTTGAACGGCAGCACGGCCCCGTCGCGGACGTACAGCGGGAAGCTCATGAGCGGGGTCGCGCGGATGAACGAGGGCCCGCCGCCGGCGACGACGGCGCCGGTGAACAGGTCGACCCACCGCCCCGCCGGGAGGTAGACGCTCGGCGTCGTGCCGGCGCCGGCGACGGGGGCGGCGACGAGGTCGGGGCCGACGACGAGCTCGAGGTCGGCGCGCCAGGCGCCCGGGTCGTCCGGGTAGGCGTAGGCGAGCGGCTCGAGCACCGGCAGCCCGCGGGCGAGCAGGCCTTGGAAGTAGGGGACGAGCTCGTAGTGCAGCACCGCGGCCGCGCGCAGCGCGGCCATCGCCTCCGGGCCGAGCGTCCACGGGGTCGCGTTCGGCCCGCCGCCGCCGACCTCGAGCACCGGCGAGACGGCGCCGAGCTGCGCCCAGCGCGCGAACACCTCGGCGGTCAGGCCGGCCGAGTCGTAGCCGCCGACGTCCGACCCCCAGGTGGGGAAGCCGCTCGCTCCCGCCGAGAGGCCGGAGCGGATCGCCGCCTGCAGGCCGGCCCAGTCGCCGGTCTGGTCGCCCGCCCAGATCCCGGGGAGCACCGCCTGCGAGCCGCTGAACGCGGCGCGGAAGAGGATGGCGCTCCCGCGCGGGAGCGCGGCGACGACGTCGCGGGCGTACCGCACCGGGTAGCCGTTCGGCAGGGCCTCGCCGTACGGCTCGACGTCGGTCTCGTCGCCGCGGTCGCCCTTGACGCCGTCGATCCCGAGCGCGGCGAGCGCGCGCAGGCGCCGCTCGAACTCGGCCGCGACGGCCGGCCTGCGGAGGTCGAGCGTCGCGTCGTCGGCGGGGCCGAGGCGGGCGTCCGCCGGGTAGCCCTCGTGGCAGACCACCTTCGGCGAGATCCAGAGCATGAACCGGACGCCGAGCGCGTGCACGCGCCGCACGAGCCCCGCCGGGTCGGGGAAGCGCGAGCGGTCGAACCGGAGCGTCCCCATGCAGTCCTGCCACACGTCGTCGAGCAGCACCCAGCCGATCGGGACGCCCGCCGCCCGGAACCGCCGAACGTCCTCGAGCAGGTCGCCGGGCCCGGTGAAGACGGTGCGGCCGCGCCACTGGACGAGCGCGAGCTCGGCGAGCGGCGGCACGCGCGGGCGGCCCGCGGCGGCCTCGTAGTCGGCGAGCACGCGGGGGAAGTCGCCGGCGTAGAGGTCCTCGGTCAGGTCGGCGCCGCGGACGCAGACCTCGACGCGGTCGCGCAGGGGCGGGAAGGCGCACTGCGGCTCGTCGCCGGAGCGGCAGCCGCCGCCGCCCGGCGAGCCCGGGAAGGCGAGCGCCGACACCTGGACGTTCTCGAGCCACGCGCCCCAGCCGGCGGAGCTCATGAAGAAGGGCACGGGGGCGTAGGCGCACGACTCGGACACCTTCACCGAGAGCACCTGGCCGCGCAGGTCGACGGGCCCGGTCCGCTCGCCGCCGCCGAGGAAGTGGTCGCCCGGGCTCGCGCCGAAGGCGTCGTAGACCTGCTGGACGCCGGCGGCGGGGACGAGCCGCGCGTGGATCCGGACGCCCGTCGGGGTCGGCTCGACGGTCACGAGCGCGTGGCGGCCCGGCTCGTCGGTCGCGACCGTGTAGAGGTCGCCGGAGACCTTCGTCACCCGCGTCAGCCGGTGCTGCTCCCCGCTCGCGGCGAGCTGGTAGCGCAGGCGCGCGCCGGCGTCCTCGGCGACGAGCGTCTTGCCGTTCTCGAGCAGCGCGACACGAAACGGACTCGTGTCGACGCGCACCGCGAGCCCGGTCGCGACCGTCGGGCGCGAGCCGCAGCCGGCGAGGACGGCGACCGCGGCGAGCGCGGTCAGCCGGCGCATACCGCGGTCCAGTCCACCTCGCGCTCGGCCCCGAGCGCGTCGAGCGCGACCGGCCGGCGGCGCCGGGCGAGCACGCGGAGGGCGACGGCGAGCGCGGCGCGCCGGCCCGGGTCGAGGAGCTCGTAGTCGTGGAAGTGGACGTGGACCACCGGCGGCAGCGGCCGGGCGAGCGAGCGGACGACCGCGCCGAGGGAGTGCGTGGTCGGCAGCTCGAGCACGCGGCGCCCGTCGGCGAGCCGCACCCAGGCCGGCTGGTCGAGCGCCGCCCGCGGCTCGCCGGGGGCGAGCGTCGGCGGCCGCCACGCGGTCGCGGTGCAGTCGGCGTAGCCGAGCTCGGCGACGGCGGCCATCACCGCCGCGTCGGTGTACCAGCCGCCGCCGCAGAAGATCCGCGGCTCGAGCCCGTGCTCGCGGAGCCACGCGCCCTCGCGCCGGACGCGCGCGGCGGGATCGCCGCCGGTCGGCCGGGCGTGCGTCGGCGAGGTCCAGTGCGTGTGGTGGCCGAGCGGCCCGAGCGCGGCGGCCTCGCGGGCGCGGGCGACGAACCGCGCCCCGTCCTCGCCGTCCGCGGGCGGGCGCATCAGCGACGCGACCGGAAACCCGCCCGGGCGCCGCTCGAGCAACCGGCGGTAGCGCCGCCAGACCTCGTCGTCGAGCGGCCGCTCGACGTGGCAGGAGACGACCGCGTAGCCTTGCGTGCCGGACATGTGCGGGATCTGCGGACTCCTCGGCAGCGACGCGCCCGACCCGGGCCTCGTCGAGAGCATGAACGCGGCGATCGTACATCGCGGTCCGGACCACGGCGCCGTCGAGGCCTTCGGCCGCTGCGTCCTCGGCTACCGCCGCCTCGCGATCGTCGACCTGGAGCAGGGCGACCAGCCGGTCGCGAGCGAGGACGGCGGCGTCGTCGCCGTCTTCAACGGCGAGATCTACAACTTCCGCGAGTTGCGCCGCGAGCTCGAGGCGGCCGGCCACGCGATTCGCGGCACCGGCGACTCTCCCGTCGTCCCCCACGCCTACGAGCAGTGGGGCGAGACGTTCGCCGAGCGGCTCGACGGGATGTTCGCGATCGCGCTCTGGGACCGGGCGCGCGAGCGGCTCCTGCTCGTCCGCGACCGGCTCGGGAAGAAGCCGCTCCTCTACGCGCGGCTGCCGGACGGCGCGCTCGCGTTCGCCTCCGAGACGAAGGCGCTCCTGCGGCTGCCGCAGCTTCCGCGCGAGCTCGACCTGGCGCAGCTCGACGCGTTCCTCGCGCTCCAGTACGTGCCGCGCTCGGGCCTGCGCGCGGTCGAGAAGGTCCCGCCCGGCTCGTACCTCGTCGCCCAGCACGGGGCCGTCCGCGTGCGGCGGTACTGGGAGCCGGCGCCGTCTTCATCACATCATGTTACCATGGTAACACGGGAGGAGGAAGCGGTCGAGCGGGTGCGCGAGGAGGTCCGGGCGGCGGTGCGGCGGCGGCTCGTCGCGGACGTCCCGCTCGGCGCGCTCCTCTCCGGCGGGATCGACTCGTCGGTCGTCGTGGCGGCGATGGCGGCGGCACAGGCGGAGCCCGTGCGCACGTTCACGGTCGGCTTCCCGGACGAGCGCTACGACGAGCGCCGCTTCGCACGCGCGGTCGCCGAGCGCTACGGCACCCGTCACGAGGAGCTCGAGATCGACGCCGCTCCCGACCTCGAGCGCCTCGCGTCCGTCCTGGACGAGCCGCTCGGGGACGAGGCCGCGCTGCCGCTCCTCCACGTCTGCGAGGCGACCCGGCGGCACGTCAAGGTCGCGCTCGTCGGCGACGGCGGCGACGAGGTGTTCGGCGGGTACGAGCGCTACGCGGCGCACGCGCTCGCCCGCCGCGTGCCGCGGCCGGCGGCCGCGCTCCTCGCCCGGGGGCTGCGCGCCTGGCCGGGCGCCCGCCGCGAGCCCCGCTCGGCGCTCTTCCGCGCGCGGCGGTTCGCCGAGGTCGCGGCCGCCCCGCCGCCGGAGCGGTACGCCCGGCTCGTCGAGGTGTTCCCGCTCGCGCTCCGCCGCCGCCTGTGGACGGACGAGGCGCTCGCGCAGCAGGCGGCGACCCTCCTACCCGCCGGCGACGACCTGCGGCTCGTCGACCTCACCTCGTACCTGCCGAACGACCTGCTGCCGAAGGCCGACCTGGCGTCGATGGCGGTCTCGCTCGAGTTGCGCTCGCCCTTCCTCGACCACCGCCTGGTCGAGCTCGGGCTCGCGCTCCCGCCCGGGCTCGCGCGCGGCAAGCGGGCGCTGCGGCAGGCGTTCGCCGACGACCTGCCGCCCGGGATCGCCGCGCGCCGCAAGACCGGCTTCGGCGTGCCGCTCGACCGCTGGTTCCGCGGGGAGCTGCGACCCCTCGCCGCCGACCTCCTCCTCACGGGCCCGGACCGCGGCCTCTTCCGCCGCGCCGAGCTCGAGCGGCTGCTCGGCGAGCACGTGGACGGCCGCGCCGACCACGGCCACCGCCTCTGGTGCCTCTGCCTGCTCGAGCTCTGGCAGCGCCGGCACGTCGACACGCCCGCCCGGACGCTCGCCGCCGCTTGAGCCCTCCCCGCCCAGCTTCCGGCTTCCGCCCGCTCCGGCGATGAGGCGCTCCCGCGCCTACGCGCTCGTCGTCGCGGCGTGCGCCGTGCCGCGCGTTCTCGTGATGCTCCACGAGCGCGCGGGCCTGCTCGCCAACATGGAGAAGTCGGACCTGATCGCCCAGGTCTTCGTCAAGACCGGGACGTTCGGCTACGTGCCGGGCGAGCCGACCGCGTACACCCAGCCCCTCTACGGCTGGTTCTTGAGCGCGGTCTACTGGGTCGCCGGCCGCCACTGGTGGTCGTTCTCCTCCGCGCAGGTGGCGGTCGCCGTCGCGACCGCCCTGCTCGTGTACGAGGTCGGGCGGCGCTCCCTCTCGCCGCGCGTCGGACTCCTCGCCGCGCTGATCGCGACGCTGCAGCCGTACCTGATCTGGCACGACGTCCACGGCAACCGCGAGATCCTCGACCAGCTCCTCGGCGTCGCGATGCTCGGGCTCGCGCTGTTCGCGCGCACGCCCCTCGCCGCCGCGGCGCTCGGCGCCGTCACCGGCGTCGCGATCCTCTCCAACACCCGCCTCGTCCTCCTGCCCGTCGTCTTCGCCGCCTACCTCCTCTGGCGCCGGCGCGGCCCGGTGGCCGCGGTCGCCGTGCCGGTGCTCGCCGCGGTCGTGGTCGCGCCGTGGGTCGTCCGTAACAAGGTCGAGGTCGGCTGCTTCGCGATCACGACCGACGCCCGCGCGCTCTGGAAGGCGAACAACCCGAACACCTACGAGACGCTCGCGCACGGGCTGTGGATCGACCAGGTCCCCGACCTGCCGCAGCGGCGGGGGCTGCCGGTGCGGTGGATGACCGCGCAGGAGGCGGGCGACCTCTACCGCTCGAGCAGGCACCTCCGCGTCCACGTCCCCGAGTGCTGGCAGGAGGGCCGGTACGAGCACCTCGTGCTGCAGTTCTGGGAGCACCACCCGGGGGCGAAGGCGAAGCTGATGCTGCAGGCGACCCGGATGCTCTGGGACCCGCGCGTCGGCCGGGAGGACGTCCCGACCGGGACCGGGACGATCCGCACCTTCGTCGAGCCGGCTTGGGTGATCCCGCTGTACGCGCTCGCGATCGCCGGCCTGCTCGTCGTCCCGGCGGAGCTCCGGGTGCTCGCGCTCGTCTTCGCCGGCTACGAGACGCTCGGCGCCTGGGTCTTCGCCGGGACGACGCGCTACCGGGTGCCGTGGGACTTCGTGCTGGCGCTGCTCGCCGCCGCGGCGATCGCGCGCCTGCCGTTGCCGAGGGCGCGGCCGCCGCGCCCGTTCAGCCAGAAGCGGTAGACCTCCTCCGTCCGCTCGGTGCAGCGGTCCTCGGGGAAGCGCTCGAGCGCCCGCCGCCGCGCCTGCCGGCCGAGCGCGGCCGCCCGCTCGGGGTCGGCGGCGAGCTCGAGCATCGCCTCGGTCAGCGGCTCGGCCACGCCGGCCGGCACGAGCAGCCCCGTCTCGCCGTCGCGGACGAGGTCGTCGAGGCCGCCGATCGAGGCGGCGATCACCGGCCGCGCCCGCTCCATCGCCTCGAGCGCGACCATCCCGAACCCCTCGCCGAGGGAGGGGACGACGACCGCGAACGAGCGCTCGACCGCGCGCTGGATCGGGGTGACGTGGCCGAGGAACCGCACCGCGCCGGCGAGCCCGAGCTCGCGGGCGAGGTCCTTGAGCCCGTGCTCGAGCGGGCCGCGCCCGGCGATGTCGAGCCGCGCGTCGGGCCGCGCGTCGAGCACCTTCCGGAACGCGCGCAGCAGGACGACGTGGCCCTTGATCGGGATCAGGCGGCCGACGCAGAGGAACCGCAGCTCGTCGCCCGCGTACGGCTCCGGCTCGGGGCCGGCGGCGATCCCGTAGTGGACGATCTCGAAGTCCGGCTCGGGGAAGCCCTCCGTCTCGGACAGGTAGCGGGCGAGGCCGCGCGAGATCGCGATCTGCCGGTGCGCGAGCGCGCCGATCGTCCGGTCGCCGAGCGCGAACAGCCGCCCCTCGCGGAACTCGTTGAAGCCGTGCTTGGTCGAGAGGCGGATCGGGACGCCGGCGAGGACCCCGGCGGTCTGCCCGTACGCGTCCGCGTGCACGAGGTGGGTGTGGAGGATCGTCGGCCGGTGGTGCGCGAGGTAGGCGAGCACGCGCAGGAACGTGCCGGGGTCGACGTCGGCGTGCATCGGGATGCCGTCGACCGGCACGCCGCCGGCCTCGAGCTCGCGCGCGAACTCCCAGGCGCCCGGCTCGTGCTCGTGCAGCATCAGGAAGCGGATGTCCCAGCCGCGGCGCTTGAGGTCGGGCAGGAGCTGGAGCAGGTGCGCCTCGGAGCCGGAGATCCCCGCCACCTTCTGGACGTGGAGCACGATCACGCCCGGACGACCTCCGCGACGCGGTCGGCCCAGTGCTCGACCGAGTGCCGCTCCTCGACGACCGCGCGCAGCCGGCGGCCGATCGCGTCGCGGTCGGCGCCGGCGAGGGCGCGCAGCTTCGCGGCGAGCTCCTCGGCGTCTCCGCGGTCGAAGCGGAGCTCCGGGGGGAGGAGGTCGTCGAAGCCGCTGTTCGAGGCGAGCACCGGCATGCCGGTCGCGGCCGCCTCGTAGACGACCTTGTCGAGCGCCCCCTCGCGCATGTTGTTCACGAGCACATCCTTGCCGAACAGGAGCTCCGGGACCTCGCGGTAGGGGATCGGCTCCTCGATCCGGACGCCCAGCGCCTCGAGCCGGGCCCGCTCCGCCCGCTCCTCGGCGGTCGAGACCGCCCCGCGGATCTCGAGCTCGACGCCGGCGAGCGACGCCGCGCGGACGATCGTGTCGTAGCCCTTCGCCGGCGAGATCCGGCCGAGGGCGAGCGCGCGCAGCGGCCCGGCGTGGGCCCGGGCCCGGTAGGGGAACCGGGCGAGGTCGATCCCGTGCCCGATCGGGACGACGTTCGGCAGCGCGTAGGGGAACGAGCGCCGGTCGACCGTCAGCACCGCCCGGCAGAGCCGGGCGGCCAGCCGAAGCTGCGGCGAGCGCCGCCAGTGCGTGAACCAGAGGAGGAGCCCGACGCGCCGCGGTCGCGCGAGCGGCGCGGCGAGCAGGACGGCGGGCGGGATCATGTGGACGAGCACCGCGTCGGGCCGGCCGGCGAGCTCCCGGTCGAGCCCGGCGAGGAAGCGGCGCGCGCGCTCCGGCCGCGTCGCGGCGCCGTAGGTGCAAAGCCGGCAGTTGTCGGGGAGCGCGCCCGGGACGGCGCGGCCCGCGAGCACCGCCACCTCGTCGAAGCGGCCGGCGAGGGCGCGGAGCTTCGGGACGGTCGCGGCCAGGAACGGGTGCTCGGGGTCGACCTCCTGGGTGACGACGACGAGGCTGCTCACCGTCCGCCGCCTCCGCCGCTCACAGGAAGTCGAGGTCGCCGAAGGCGAGGGGGAGGCGGTCCGGCAGCGGCGAGCCGTCGAGCGACTTCGCGAGCAGCCGGAAGGCCTTCGGCGTCGGCAGGTAGCCGGAGCGGAGCGAGGCGCCGAGCGCGAGCGTCGCGGCGCCCGGGCGCCCGTGGGCGACGTAGGTGAGGCGCCCCCGCCGGCCGACGACGGTACGGTCGGCGTAGAGCTCGTACGGCCGGGGCGCCTCCGCGAAGCGCCAGTCGAGCCACGGCTCGCCGAAGCGCTGCACGCGCACGGCCCGCGGGCGCCGGGGCCGGGGCCGCGCCCACACCCGCAGCGGCGCGAGCTCGCTCCAGCCGAGCCGCCCGGCGAGGATGCGGGCCGAGGCGCGGGTCGGCACCGTGAAGAGGAGGGACGCGCCGGCCGCGCGGGCGCGCTCCTCGTTCGCGGCCTGGAGCGCGGTGAAGATGCCGCGCCCGCGGTAGGCCGGGTCGGTCGCGAGGTGCACGGCCTGACCCCGGCCGGCCGGGTCGAAGCTGATCCCGACGCAGCCGACGACGCGGCCGTCCTCCTCGGCGAGCAGCACCGACGCCGGCCGCACCGGGTTCCGCTCGAGGAACCACTCGAGCTCGGCCTCGTCCGGCCGCGTGCCCCAGACGCGCCCGAGGAGATCGGCGACGTCGGCCCGCCGGGACGGGCCGTAGTCAGCGACCCTCACGCGAGGTCGACGTGCCGAGCGCCTGGTTGAAGATCCGCCGCGCGTGGGTGCCGGCGACCGTGTCCTTCAGCGAGATCAGGTCGCAGGCGCCCGCGAGCACGAGCTGGAACGTGCGCGCCGGGTACGGCTCGACGTTGTAGCGCCCGAGCCGGAACGGGTTCGTGCCGGGGCCGTTGCCGCGCGAGATCGAGGTGAACGCGATCTGGTACCCGGCCTGCTTGAGGATGCTCTCGTGCACCGGGTGGAAGTGCGCCTCCGACCCCTTGACGTACGCGTACGCCCGCACCGGCCGGCCGAGCTCCTCCTCGAGCCTCAGCTTCGAGACCGCGATCTCCCGCACCGCCTCGTCGAGGGACACCTCGGCCAGCGGCCGGTGCGCGATCCCGTGGGACTCGACGCGGACGCCGGCGGCGTCGAGCTCGCGCACGAGGCCCCAGTCGAGCGTCGGGTTGCGCACGCCGCGCTCGACGAGGAGCGTCTCGTGCGGCAGCGGCGTCGCGTCCTCCATGTAGGCGACGGGGACGAAGATCACGGCGGGGTAGCCGTGCTTCTCGAGCACCGGCAGCGCGTTCTCGAGGGTGTCGCGGTAGCCGTCGTCGAACGTGATCAGCACCGCGCCCGGCGGCAGCGGCGTCCCGCGGGTGTAGTAGTCGAGCACGGCGTCGAGGTCGACGACCGTGTAGCCGAGCTCCCGGAGCTGGGCGAGCTGCTCGTCGAACTGCGCGACCGGGACCGTGGTCGGGTTCTCCGGGATGTCGTTCACCTTGTGGAACATCAGCACGCGCAGCGTGTTCGCCCCGTTCGGCGTCAGCCGCAGCGCGGTCGACGCCTCGCCGATCGTCCGGTACAGGGCGTTCTTGACGACCTGCTTCGCCTGCTGGGCGGTCACCGGGGTGAAGTGTACGGCTCGACGAGCGCGGCGACCCGCGCCGCGTACTGCTCCGGGGTGGCGAGGAAGCGGTCGGCCGAGCGCCGCGCCCCGGCGGCGAGGCGCTCGGCGAGGCCGCGGTCGGAGAGCAGCAGGACGAGCGCGTCGGCGAGCTCCTCGTCCGAGGAGACGAGGAGGCCGTTGACGCCGTCCTCGACCACGTCGCGGATCCCGCCGACGGCGAAGGCGACCGCGGGCCGGCCGCGGAGGAAGGCCTCGACGAGCACCCGCCCGAACCCCTCCGAGCGTGACGGCAGCACGAGGCAGGTCGCCTCGTCGAGCGCGCGCGCGACCTCCGCCTGGGCGAGGCGCGGCGTCCAGCGCGTCTGCGCCGGCAGGTCGCGGACGAGCCGCTCGACCACCGCCCGCCGCGAGCCGCGGCCGACGATCCGAAGCTGCGCGCCCGGGAGCCGGGGCGCCGCCCGCCGCCAGGCGCGGGCGAGCCCGTCGACGTTCTTGTAGAGCTCGAGCACGCCGACGAAGAGGGCCGCCGGCGCGGGCGGCAGCGGCGCCGGCGGGCGCTCGCCGAAGAGCTCGAGGTCCATGAAGGCGGGGAACTCGGCCGCCGGCTCGACGCCGAGCGCGCGGACGAGCCCGGTCGTATACGGGGAGATCGTCCGTACGGCGTCGGCGCGGCGGAGGCCGAACGCGCCGACTCCGTCCGCGAGCGGCGCGAGCAGCCGGCGGAGCGGCGACCCGTACAGGCGGGTGGCGGTGCGCCAGTCGCCGTGCAGCTCGACCACGGTTCGCGCCCCGGTGCGCGCGAGCCGGACGCAGGCGGCCTCGTAGGGGCTCTGGGTGACGATCGCGACCGGCCGGTGCTCGCGCGCGAGCCGGCGCACCCGCAGCGGCAGCAGCGCGTAGAAGAGCGGCCCGTCGAGGAGCGGCAGGCGGCCGACGAGCCGGAACGTGCCGTCGTCGCGGGGGCGCCCGTCGGCGGCGGTCGCGAGCACGCGCAGGTCGAAGCGCGCGCGGAGGGCGGCGAACTTCCGCTCGAGGCTCGGCGAGAGCGGCAGCTCGTAGCGCGTGCGGGCGACGAAGAGGACCCTGGGCCTCACGCATCCCCCGCCGGCGGCGCAACCGGCCGCCCCGTCACGGCCTGCACGACCGCGAGCACGCGCTCGGCGAACTCCTCCGGGGAGGAGAGCCACGCCGCCGAGGCGGCGCGCGCCGCCTGCCCCATCTGCTCGGCGAGGCCCGGCTCGACGAGCATCCGCTCGATCGAGTCGGCGAGGCCGTACACGTCGCCGGGCGCGACGAGGAGGCCGGTGCGGCCGTGCTCGACGACGTCGGGGATCCCGCCCGCGCGCGTACCGACGACGGGGCGCCCGCGCAGGAACGCCTCGATCGCGACGCGCCCGAGCCCCTCGGCCGGCGAGGGCAAGACGAGCACGCGGGCGCCGTCGAGCGCCGCCGCGACCCCGGCCGGGGCGAGCCGCCGGTCCCACTCGGCTCCCTCGCGCACGAGCGCCTCGGCGACCGCGGTCTCGGTCCCCATCCCGACGAGCCGGAGCCGCGCCGCCGGGAGGCGCGCGGCCACGAGCCGCCACGCGGCCGCGAGCACGTCGACCGCCTTGTAGCGCTCGAGCACGCCGACGAAGAGCGCGCGCGGCTCGGCCGGCATCGGCGCCGGCGGGCCGCTGAAGGCGCCGAGGTCGGAGTAGGTCGGGAAGACGCCGAGCGGCTCGCGGCCCTCGGCGCGGACGAGCGAGGCCGTGAACGCCGACAGCGCGCGATGCCCGTCGGCGCTGCGCACGGCCCAGCGGGCGAGCAGGTCGCCGACCGGCGCGACCGGCGCGCGCCAGCGCGACCCGTAGAGGCGGGTCGACGTCCGCCAGTCGCCGTGGACCTCGACGACGAGCTTCGCCGGCGAGCGCTCGGCGCGGCGGGCGAGCTCGACCGCGACCGCCTCGTACGGGCTCTCGGCCACGACGACGTCGGGCCGGAAGCTCCGCAGCTCGGCCGCGACCTCGAACGGCAGCGAGAGGTAGAAGCGCGGCCCGTCGAGGTGCCGGGGCGGCACGAGGCGGAAGCGCGCGTCGTGGCCGCTGCCGCTCGCGAGCACCCGCACCTCCATCCGCTCCGAGAGGGCGTCCCACTTGCGCGCGAGGTGGTCCGGGAGCGGCAACAGGTAGCGCGTCCGGCCGACGAACAGGACCTTCGGGCGTCTCACCGCGCCGCCTCCAGGAGGATCTGCTCGAGCCGCCCGTAGATCCGCTCGGGCTGGTAGTCGGCGACCGAGGGCACGGCGTGCGCGCGCAGCCTGGCCGCGAGCGCGGGGTCGGCGAAGAAGCGCTCGATCGCGGCCGCGAGCGCCGCCGGGTCGCCCGGCTCGACGACGAGGCCGTTGACGCCGTCGTGCACGACCTCGGCGACGCCGCCGGTCCGGGTCGCGATCACCGGCGTGCCCACCGCGAGCGCCTCGACGACGGTGTGCGGGAAGTTCTCCCACGACGAGGAGAGGAGCGCCGCGTCGGCGGCGCGGAAGAGCTCGAGCACGCCCTGCCGCGTGAGCGCGCCGAGGAAGCGTCCGTGGCCGAGCCGCTCGAGCGCGGCCCGGTCGGGCCCGTCCCCGGCGACGAGGAGCTCGACCCCCGCCCGCCGCGCCGCCTCGATCCCGACGTCGAGCGACTTCTGCGCGGTCAGGCGGCCGGCGAAGGCGAGCGCCGGCCCGTCGATCGCGAGCGCGCGGCGGAGCTCGTCGCGCGGCCGAAGCTGCGGCACCGGCGGCACCGGGTTCGGCAGCACCGTCGCCCGCTCCGGCGCGACCCCCCAGCCGAGGGCGAGGTCGCGCAGGTACGCCGAGGGGGCGACCAGGTGCGCAGCCTGCCCGACGTCGCGGTCCCGCTCGGCGCGGAGCGGGAGCGTGCGCAGGCTCCGGTCGCGCTGGAACCCCTCGAGGGAGCCGCGCCAGAGGCCGAGGCGGCGCGCCCGCTCGAAGGCGGGGTCGGCGGTCAGCTTCACGACCAGCGGCCGCCCGGCGAGCCGGGCGCCGAGCGCGGCGCGGCCGAGCATCCCGGTGGCGTAGACGACGTCGCTCCTCGACGCGCAGCGGGCGACGGCGAGCAGCGCCGCGGCGTGCCGGGCGCCGACCGGCAGCCGCCTCGACACCCAGTGCACCGGGTACGCCTCGGGCGCGGGCGGCCCCTCGGCGGTGACGACCGCCTCCACCGCGTGGCCGCGCCCGTGCAGGAAGGCGGCGACCTCGGGGGCGTGGGAGGCCGGCCCGCCGACGTCCGGCGGCCAGAGGCCGGAGACGACGAGCACCCTCACGTGACCGCCGCCTCGGCGTGGTGGAGCCGGAGCAGGCCGAGCGTCCAGAAGGCGCCGAGCGCGACCGCCGCCGCGAGCACGCCGCCGGCGGCCCCGGTCGCCCCGTAGAGGGCGCCGAGCGCGAGCACGGCGGGCACGAGCGTCGCGACCTCGACGAGCTGGCCGGCGGTGCGCAGGCCGACGCGGCCGATCGAGACCGGGAAGGTCCGCGTCCAGCCGAAGACGAGCTGCAGGGCGGCGGCGAGCAGCATCACCCGGAAGGCGCCGACGGCGGGCACGTACCGCGCGCCGTAGACGAGCCGGACGAGCGCCGGCATGAACACCCACGCGGGCGGAGCGACGACGAGCGCGAGCGCCGCCGTGGTCCCGATGTACCGGTGGAGGAGCGCGAACGCCCGCTCGGGCCGGCCGTGCTCCACCGCGCGCGTCTGCTCGGCGAGCAGCACGAGCCGGGCGGGCGCCGAGAGCGTCTGGAACGCGGTCTGCGGCGCCTGCGCGGCCCGGAAGCCCGCGACCGCGCGGGCGTCGGCGACGACGCCGACGAGCACCGTCGGCAGGGAGAAGCGAAGCGACAGGAGCCCCGAGGCGATCGTCGACTGCACCGTGAACGCGCGCACCGCGGCCCGGTCGTCGCCGAGCGGCGCCGGCGCCGCCCGCGGGTAGCGGCGGAGCACCGCGAGCCCGACCGCGCCGGCGGTCGCCGTCGAGACCACCTGCGCGAGCACGATCGCGGCGAACGTCGCGAGCAGGCCCGCCCGCGCGCCGGCCGCGATCGCGGCGAGGCGGAGCGCCATCCCGAAGGCGAGCAGCGCCCCGCGCAGGTCGTAGCGGCCCGCGAGGGTGAGGACGGCGCCGGCCATCCCCTCCGGCTGCTGGACGAGCGGGACGAGCGACGCGATCAGCAGCGCCCCCTGGAGGCCGCCCGTGCGCCAGATCCAGGGGGCGAGCGCGGCCGCGCCGGCCACCGCGAGCGTCCCCGCCGCCCCGCCCGTGAGCTTGACCGCGAGCCCGACGCGGAGCAGGCGGTGGAAGCGCGGCCAGTCCGCGCGCGCGGCGTAGCGGTTGCCGTACTTGACCACGACCTCGTCGATCGTCAGGTCGACGAAGAGCTGGAGGAGCCCGGTGGTGGCGAACACGAGCGCGAAGCGGGCGAAGTCCTCCTTCGCAAGCTCCCGGGCGGCCACCACCGTCGCGGCGAAGCCGAGGATCGCCGAGCCGTACACCCCGGCGGCCGTCGCGACCCGACGGCGGAGGAGTGACGAGCCCATCGGCGCACCGAGTATAGTGGCGCCTCTTGGACGCCCGTTCGCGCGGCGCTGACCTGCTGGCGCTCGTGCCGGCGGGCGCGATCCCGCTCGTCTTCCTCCACGCCCGCTACCAGGCGGAGACGACGGTCGGGCCGGCCCACGTCTACGGGTCGGACGTCGCGATCGCGCTGACGCTCGCCGCCGCGCTCGTCGCCGGCGCGCGCGACGGCTTCCGCCCGCTCGCCCGCCCGCGCGCGCTCTGGGCGGTCGCGGGCGCGTTCGTCGCCTACCTCGGGCTCACCTGCCTGTGGCGGCCGGTCGAGGACCCGCGCCACCACCTCGTCACCTACGCGAAGGTGGTCGAGTACGCGCTGCTCGCGCCGGCGCTCGTGCTCCTCTTCCGCCGGCGCGCGCAGCTCGACCGCTTCCTCGCCGTCTTCGTCGCCTGGTGCGTCGCCGCCTCCGGCTGGGGGACGCTCCAGTTCCTCGGCGCGGTCAAGGAGTTCGAGGGCTACCGCCCGGGGCAGCGCGAGGTCTCGTTCCTCGGGATCTACGACTTCGCCGTCTTCGCGGGCGCGACCCTCGCGATCGGCCTCGCCGGGATCGCGCTCGGCGAGCGCTCGCGACTCGTCCCGGTCGCCGCCGCGGCCGGCGCGGTCGGCGTCGCGCTCGCCGCGTCGGTGTTCGCGTACGGCGGCGTCCTGCTCGCGACCGCGGCCTGCGTGCTCGTCGCCCGGCGCACGGTCACCCTGCGCCGGCTCGCCGCGATCGCGGCGATCCTCGTCGCCGTCGGCGGCGGCGTCGCCGGGCTGCGCGGGTCGGACATCTCCGCCTACCTCTCGTTCCTGCGCTTCCACGAGCGGACGAGCTCGACGCACGTCGAGACCGGCCCGCAGCGGACGATGCTCGCCTACATCGGCTTCCGGATCTGGGAGGACCACCCGTGGCTCGGCGTCGGCTTCGAGCGCTCCGCCAACCGCTACCAGCCCTATATGGCCGACGTGCGCCGGACGTTCCCGGACCAGTCGCCGCAGTCCTACCCCTCGCCGGCGCACCCGTGGGGGGTGCAGAGCTTCTGGATCCAGCTCCTCGCCGACACCGGCGTCGTCGGCTTCGCGCTCGGGGTGGCCACCTTCGCGACCGGCGTCGTGCTCGCGCTGCGCGCGCGCGCGCCGGCGCTCCTCCGGCTCGTCGCCGCCGGCTTCATCCTCGTCGCCGCCGGCACCTGGGTCGGCGAGGGGATCGTCGCCGGGATTCCGCTGCAGGCCGTCACCTGGCTCGGCTTCGGCCTCGCCGCCACGGTCGGGGGGCTGGAGTGAGCGCCGCCCGCGCCTGGCCCGGCGAGGACCGGCGGCACCCCGGCAAGGGCCTCCCGAGCTGGTCGGTGCGCGAGCCGCTCGCGCGCTGGCTCGAGGCGGAGGGGAGGCGCGCGGCCGGCCTCCGCGTGCTCGACGTCGGCTGCGGGGTCAAGCCCTACTACCCGTACTTCGCCGCCGCGGCCGAGTACACGGGCGTCGACGTCGGCGACAACCCACAGGCCGACCTGCGCGGCACCGCGGAGGAGCTGCCGGTCGAGGACGGAAGCTACGACCTCGTGCTCTGCCTGCAGGTGCTCGAACACGTCGACGACCCCGACCGCGCGGTGCGCGAGCTGCACCGCGTCACCCGCCCGGGCGGGCGCGTGCTCGCCTCGACGCACGGCACGCAGGTCTACCACCCCCACCCGGCCGACCACTGGCGCTGGACGCACACCGGGCTCGAGCGCCTGTTCGCCCGGAACGGCGACTGGCGCTCGCTCTCGGTGCGGCCCGGCGCGGGCACCTGCGCGTGCCTCGGCATGCTCCTCGCGGAGGCGGTCGACCTGCTGACGCAGCGGCTGCACGTCACCTGGCTCGGGCTGCTCGTCAACCGCGGCGTCAACGCCGCCGCCGCCGCCGTCGACGCGCGCGTGCCGCTCCTGCGCGAGCCGGTGCCCGGCTCGCTCTTCGCGAACTACCACGTGGTGGCGGAGAGGTGACGCGCGTCCTCGTCACCGGCGGCGCCGGCTTCATCGGCTCGAACCTCGTCCGCGCGCTCCTCGAGCGCGGCGACGAGGTCCGCGTCCTCGACAACTTCTCCACCGGCAGCCGGGCGAACCTCGAAGGGCTGGACGCGGAGATCGTCGAAGGCGAGCTGCGGAGCTACGAGCGGGTGCACAACGCGGTGCGCGGCGCCGAGGTGGTCTTCCACCTCGGCGCGCTCGGATCGGTGCCGCGCTCGGTGCAGGATCCGCTCACCTCGAACGCGGTCAACGTCGAGGGGACGCTGAACGTGCTCCTCGCCGCGCGCGACGAGGGCGTCAGGCGCGTCGTCTTCTCCTCGAGCTCCTCGATCTACGGCTCCGGCGGGACGCTCCCCCGCACCGAGGAGATGACGCCCGATCCGATCTCGCCCTACGGCGTCGCCAAGCTCGCCGCGGAGCGCTACTGCGTCAGCGCCGCCCGCGTGTACGACCGCTTCGAGACGGTCGTGCTCCGCTACTTCAACGTGTTCGGGCCGCGACAGAGCCCGCACTCGCAGTACGCCGCGGTCGTCCCGCTGTTCATCACCGCGATCGCGCGCGGCGAGCCCGTCACCGTCTACGGCGACGGGGAGCAGTCGCGCGACTTCACCTACGTCGCGAACGTCGTCGACGCGACGCTCCGCGCCGCCGACGCCCCGGACGCGAGCGGCCGCATCTTCAACGTCGCCGCCGGCCGCTCCGCAACCGTGAACGAGCTCGCGGAGACGATCGGCGCGATCGTGGGCAAGCCGGTCGAGCGCCGGCTCGCGCCCGCCCGCCCCGGCGACGTCCGCGACTCGTGGGCCGACGTGAGCGAGGCCCGCCGCGTGCTCGGCTACGAGCCCTCGGTGAGCCTCGAGGAGGGCCTCCGGCTCACGGTGGCGGCCCTGCTGTGACCGAGCGCATCCGCGTCCTGCGGCTGATCGCGCGGCTGAACATGGGCGGGCCCGCGCTGCACGTCGCGTACCTGACGAAGGAGCTTGAGGACCGGGGCTACGACACGACGCTGTTGGCCGGCTCGCTCGCACGCGGCGAGAGCTCGATGTCGTTCGTGGCGGAGGAGCTCGGCGTCGCGTGGCAGCCGATGCCCATCCTCCACCGCGAGGTCTCGCCGCTCTACGACACGCTCTCGGTTGCGCGGCTCGTCCGGTGGATCCGCCGCGTCCGCCCCCACATCCTGCACACGCACACGGCGAAGGCGGGCGCGGTCGGCCGGCTCGCCGCCCTGCTCGCCGGCGACGCGCGGCCCCCGATCGTCGTGCACACCTTCCACGGGCACGTGCTGCGCGGGTACTTCGACCCGGTGACGACCTCCGTCTTCCGCGGGCTCGAGCGGAGCCTCGCGCGGGTCACCACCCGGCTCGTCGCCGTCAGCCCGGAGGTCCGCGACGACCTCGTCGCGCTCGGCGTCGCGCCCCCGGAGCGCTTCAGCGTGATCCGGCTCGGGATCGACCTCGACGAGCGGATCACGAAGGGCGGCGACGGCTCCGAGCTCCGGCGGGTGCTCGGCGTCGCCCCGGACGAGCTCGTCGTCGGCTGGATCGGCCGCATGACCGCGATCAAGCGGGTCCCCGACCTTCTGCTCGCGTTCCGCCGGCTGCTCGACCGCGGCGTCGCGGCGCGGCTCTGCCTCGTCGGCGACGGCCCCGACCGCGAGCAGATCGAGCAGCGGGCGCACGACCTCGGGATCATGCGCCGGACCCTGCTCGTCGGCTACCAGCGCGACATCGCCCCGTACTACGCGCTCTTCGACGTCCTCGTGCTGCCGTCGGCGAACGAGGGCACGCCCGTGGTCGCGATCGAGTCGCTCGCGGCCGGCCGTCCGGTCGTCGCCTCGCGGGTCGGCGGCGTGCCGGACGTCGTCACGAGCGAGCGGGAGGGGACGCTCGTCCCCGTCGGCGACGTCGAGGCGATCGCGCGCGCGCTCGAGCGGCTCGCCCGCGAGCCCGCCCTGCGCCGCCTCCCGGAGGAGACGCGGCGCGCGACGATCGACCGCTACCGCGTGTCGCGGCTCGTGGACGACGTCGACGCGCTCTACCGCGAGCTGCTCGAGGCGAAGGGCCTGCCCCGGCCGAGCGCGGCCACCGCTGCGGGCGGTCGCGCGGCCGGCGCCCGCGCCTCCTGAGGGCGGGCGGGCCGCGCCTCAGCGCGACGGGCTCGCCGCCGCCGGCTCCCGCCCGAGCGCCCGCAGGAGCCGGGCGAGCCCGTCCTCGAGCGAGACCTCCGGCTCCCAGCCGAGGAGCTGGCGCGCCCGCGTGATGTCGGGCCGGCGCTGCTGCGGGTCGTCGACCGGCAGCGCCTCGAAGACGATCTCGCTGCTCGTGCCCGTCACGCGCTTCACCGTCTCGGCGAGCTCGAGCAGCGAGCGCTCGTCCGGGTTCCCCAGGTTCACGGGCAGGTGCTCGCCGCTCTCGGCGAGCAAGACGATGCCGCGGATCAGGTCGTCGACGTAGCAGAAGCTCCGCGTCTGCGACCCGTCCCCGTAGACGGTGAGCGGGTTGCTCGCGAGCGCCTGGCGCACGAAGGTCGGGATCGCGCGTCCGTCGTTCGGCCGCATCCGCGGGCCGTAGGTGTTGAAGATCCGCACGATCGCCGTGTCCACGCCCTGCTGGTTGTGGTAGGCCATCGTCAGCGCCTCCGCGTAGCGCTTCGCCTCGTCGTAGACGCCGCGCGGGCCGATCGGGTTGACGTGGCCCCAGTAGGTCTCGGGCTGCGGGTGCTCCTGCGGGTCCCCGTACACCTCGCTCGTCGAGGCGAGGACGAAGCGCGCGCGCTTCCACTTCGCGAGCCCGAGCGCGTTGTGCGTGCCGTAGGAGCCGACCTTGAGCGAGTGCAGCGGCATGCGCAGGTAGTCGACCGGGCTCGCGAGGGCGGCGAAGTGGTAGACGAAGTCGACGCGCTCGGCGATCGCGATGTGCTCGGTCACGTCGTGGTTGACGAACTCGAACGCGTCGCCGCGCAGGTGGTCGATGTTCGCGAGCGAGCTCGTGACGAGGTTGTCGACGCAGATGACGCGGTGGCCGCGCTCGAGCAGGTACTCGCAGAGGTGCGAGCCGAGGAAGCCGGCGCCGCCGGTCACGACCGAGGTCGGCACCGGCGCATCCTAGCGCCGGCCACGCGGCGGAGGCGCGAGCACGAGGAACGGGCCGACCTCGTGGCGTCCGTAGCCGCGGCCGACGAGGGCGGCGACGAGCCGGGCCGGCGCGGTCCTCCGGAAGAACACGTAGCCGTGGGGGGACGAGGAGACCGCGCGCTCGTAGGGGCGGTAGCGCGGGTGCGGCCCGGGCTCGACGGCGACGATCCGCTCCTTCGTCGCGAAGTCGACGAGGTAGGCGATCCAGTAGTCGGCGAAGGCCCGCCGGACGCCCAGCCGGTCGAGCTCGGCGACGAGCGGCGCCAGGTCGCGCGGCGCGCGCGGCACCGGCTGCGGCACGTGGTAGTAGTCGATCATCCGCGGGATGCTGACGGCCGTGATCGCGAGCGCGAGCGCGAGCACCGCCACCGCGCGCCCGTAGCGCGTCGCGACCTGCGCCACGAGCAGGACGACGACCGGGGTGACGACCACCGTGTACTGCGGCCAGCTCGTGAAGAACGTCGTCCGCCGGTCGAGTGCGTAGACGAGCGGGAAGAGGGCGGCGACGACGAAGAGCAGGAAGGCCGGGCGCGTCCGCGTCCGGTAGGCGCCGAGCGCGAAGGCCGCGAGCAGCCCGGCGTACACGAGGTAGATCGCGGCCGCGGAGGGGACGAGGAGCTGCTGGGTGAACGGGGTGCGCAGCCCGAGCGTCATCGGCAGGATCGGCGAGGCGAACAGGCGCAGGCTGCGGAGGTACAGGTGCGCGTCGGAGTGGATCGCGAGCGACGCAAAGCCGTGCAGCGCGTTCCAGACGATCCAGGGAGAGGCGCCGGCGACGGTCGCGGCCGCGCCCGGCAGCGCGTGGCGGAGCACGGCCCGCTCCCGCCAGACGCACCAGCAGACCGCCGGCGCCGCGATCGGGACGATCTGCGGCGTCTCCCAGAAGCCGAACCCGATCGTGAAGCCGAGGAGCGCCGCCCGGAGCGGCGACGGGCGCTCGGCGAGCCGCAGGGCGAGCAGCAGGACGAGGGCGCAGTAGACGACGTTGGCGGCGTAGAAGCTCTGCTGCTGGGTGAGCTGGAACAGGTTGAACGGCGGCCAGAGCCAGAGGAGCGCCGCCGCCGTCCGCGCCGCCGGCTCCCCGACCGTCCGCCGGCCGACCCGGAACACCAGGAGGCAGGCGAGGGCGTTCAGCAGGATCGGCACGAGGCGAAGGGCGAGGTAGCCGCTGCCGAGCACCCAGAAGAACGGGACCGAGAGGAGCACCTCCTGCGGCCCGCCGTACGGCGAGCCCCAGAAGAACATCGACACGTCCCCCCGCAGCGCGTGCAGCACCATCAGCCCGACCACCGCCTCGTCGGAGTTCGGCACGCCGAGCACCGAGCGGTAGATCCAGACCCGCAGGACGACGCCCGCGACCGCGACGAGCGCGAGCAGCGCGACCCAGCGCGGCGCGCCGGGGCGAGTCGCGGGGCGCCTCATCGCGCCGCCGCCCGGAGCAGGCCGGCGAGCAGGGTGAGGAGCGCGCCGAAGAGGACGAGCTGCGCGAGCACCGGCGGCGCCGGGCTCGCGAGCGGCGACCACTCGTCGAGCCACAGCGCCCCGAGCGCGGCCGCGATCGCGACCGCCGCGAGCCTCGACCCCTGCCGCGCCCAGCGGACGAGCTGCGGGACGCAGAGGACGAGGAACGCGAGCCGGTAGTCGAAGTTGCGCGCGAGCGCGTAGGTGCAGACGTAGATGCCCGCCCCGGCGAGGAAGAGGTCGAGCTCGCGCGGCGCGTCGGTGGCGACCGCGACCCGGCGGGCGCCGGCGAGCGCCACGACGAGGGCCGCGACGACGAGCACCGCGTCCCAGGCCCGGAGCGAGCCGCTCCAGGTGTGCGCGCCGACCCACTCGGAGACGCGGCGGATCCCGTAGGAGAAGCGGTCGCCCTGGGGCACGGCGCTCACCACCTGCCGCAGCTCGCGCTCGAGCGCGAGCGCGTAGGCCGCGAAGGCGGCGAGGACGGCCGCCCCGAGGCGGCGGGCGCGGCGCAGGAGGTAGCCGACGCCGAAGACCGGGAACAGCTTCAGCAGCGCCGCGACGAGGAGGCAGAGCGCGGAGGCGACGAGCCGCCGGCGCCCGGCGAGGCCGACGGCGGCGACGACGAGCGCGAACAGCGTCAGGTCGACGTTCCCGCGCTCGACGCCGAGCATCGCCGCCGGCGAGCAGAGCGCGGCCGCGTAGAGCGCGCCGCCGAGCAGCCGCTCCCCGGCGGGGACGACGAGCACCGCCGCGAGGAGGTAGACGCCGGCGAGCGCGAGCCCGAGCGCGAAGGTGTCGCCCTGCCCGAGCCCGAGGTGGGCGGGGAGCAGCCAGAGCCGCGGGTAGTTCGCCGGCCGGCCGAACGGGTCGCACGGGTTGGCCGGCACGACCGGGACGCCCCGGCGCGCGCACTCCCAGGCGCTCGTGACGCTCGCGAGGTCGCCGAACCAGAAGCTGCTGCTCGAGACGCCGATCCGTCCCCAGCGCGCGTACCCGCCGAGGCCGGCGACGAGCCCGAAGTAGCCGCCGAGCGCCGCGACGACGAGGAGGCGGGCGCGGTGGCGCGCGAGCGGGGCGCGCAGGCTCAGGTCCGGAGCGGCCGCCGGGCCGAGAGCGCGGCGAGGCACGCGAGCGAGGCGAACAGGAGGGCCTGCGCCACGACCGCGAGCGGCAGCGGCTGCGCGGCCGCGCCGGCCGCGGTCCAGCGGCTCCAGGCGTCGAGCCAGCCGCGCACGGTGGCCGAGTCGTAGTAGCCGTCGAGCCACATCGCCCCGAGCAGGCCGGCGACGGCGACGGCGGCGAGCGCCGACCGGGCGCCGAGCCAGCGGGCGAGCTGCGGCACGCACAGGAGCAGGAAGACGAGCCGGTAGTCGTAGTTCCGCCCGGCGACGTAGGAGCCGGCGTACACGCACGCGCCCGCGAAGAAGAAGTCGAGGTCCCGCTGCGCGGTGGCGCCGGCGGGGCCCCGGCGGCGCGCCCGCGCGAGCCCCGCCGCGACCGCGGCGACGAGCGCGGCGACGAGCACGTCCCAGCCGACGAGCGCCGCGTGGCGCTCGTCGCCGGTGGCGGCGCCGATCCACTCCGAGAGCCGGCGCAGGCCGAAGGCGTAGGAGTCCGGTTGCGGCAGCGCCGCGAGGATCTGCGCGAGCTCGCGGTGGATCGCCGCGAGGTACGCGGCGAACGCGAGCACGACCGCGGCCGCGACGGCGAGGGCGGCCCGGGTGCCGCGCCGGAGGACGAACCCGACGGCGAAGATCGGGAACAGCTTCAGCGCGGCCGCGAGCAGGACGAGCGCCCCCGACGCCGCGAGCCGGCGCACCCCGCCCTGGGCGACGAGCACCGCCGCCACGACGAGCGCGAACAGCGCCAGGTCGACGTTGCCGCGCTCGACGCCGAGCATCGCCGCCGCCGAGCAGAGGGCGAGCGCGTGGAGCACGCCCGTCCAGACCCGCGCCCCCGTCGGCACGACGAGCACCGCGGCGACGAGGAAGAGGGCGAGCACGGCCCACCCGAGCGCGAAGGTGTCGCCCTGCCCGAGCCCGAGGTGGGAGGGGAGCAGCCACAGCCGCGGGTAGTTCGCGGGCCGCGCGCCGTCCGGGTCGCACGGGTTCGTCGGCAGCACCGGGATACCCCGGCGCGTGCACTCCCACGCCGAGGTGACGTTGCGCAGGTCGTCGAACCAGCGGGCGTCGTTCGGGACGCCGAGCCTCGTCCAGCGGGCGTGGCCGCCGAGCGAGAGCAGGAGCGCGAAGTACGCGCCCGCGAGCCCGGCGACGGTCAGGCGGGCCCGCTGCTGCCAGAGCGTCGACCGCACCGGCGCCATTATCGCCCCCGCGCCCGGCGGGCGGCCGCGAGGACGGCGTCGGCCCAGTGCTCGACCGAGTGCTCAGCGGCGACGCGCGCCCGCAGCGCGGCGCCGTCCCCGCCGGGGTAGGCGCGGATCCGCGCGGCGAGCGCGTCGGCGTCCCCGGCCGGGAAGCGGAGCGCCTCCGGCAGGAGGCGGTCGAAGACCGGCGAGGCGCAGAACGCGGGCAGGCAGGCCGCGCAGGCCTCGAAGACGACCTTGTCGGCGGCGTTCCCGGCGGTCGCGTCGACGAGCGCGTCGGCGGCGGCGAGGAGCGCCGGCACCTCGCGGTAGGGCACCGGCCCGCCGAACTGCACCCGGTCGGCGACCCCGAGCTTCCGGGCGAGCGCTTGGAGCGCCGGCAGGTGGGCGCGGTCGCGCTCGGTCAGCACCGGCCCGTGCAGCTCGAGCCGCGCCTCCGGGAGCCGTGCGAGCGCCCGGAGGGCGGTCTCCCAGCCCTTCACCGGCGCGTAGCGCCCGAGCCCGACCAGGGCGCGCAGCGGCGGCCGTCGCTCCCGGCCGCAGGGGAAGGCGGCGAGGTCGATCCCGTGGCCGATCGCGCGCACCTTCGTCGAGCGGAGCGGGACGCTGCGGGCGTCGACGGTGAGGATGGCCGCGGCGGCGCGCTCGGCGGCGCGCAGCCGCCGGCGCCGCGCGCCCTGCTGGGTGAACCAGAGGAGGAGCGGCACGCGGAGCGGGCGCGCGAGCGGCTCGGCCAGGAGCAGGTAGATCGGCGACATGTGCACGACGACCGCGAGCGGGCGACGGGCGAGCTCGGGGGCGAGCGCTGCGAGGAAGCGCGCCCCCCGGAGCGCCTGCGTCGGCGCCGCGAAGCTGCGCGCGACGCAGTTCGCGGGCAGCGCCTCCGGCGCGATCCGGCGGGCGAGGACGGCGAGCCGGTCGACGCGGGCGGCGAGGGCGCGCACCTGCGCCACCGTCGCCCCGAGCACCGGGTCCTCCGGGTCGACCGCCTGCGTCACGAACACGAGGCTCACGCGGCCCGCCGCTCCCGGAGCTGCAGGAGGCAGAAGACGAAGGCGAGGACGAGGGCGGCGTTTCGTCCGAGCAGCGCCCAGACCGTCCAGTTCTGGTGGCGCAGGCCCCACTTGTCGACGATGTACTCCGGCTGGGTGAGCGCGAGCGCGAGCAGGAAGGCGGCGGCGGCGGCGCGGCCCTTCCGTCCGGCGGCGAGCGGGACGAGCGGCACGAGCCAGGTGAGGTACTGCGGCGAGAGCACCTTGCCGAACGCGACCACGGCCGTCGTGCAGGCGGCGAAGGCGGTGACGAGACGGGCGTCGTCGTCCGGCCCGGCGAGGTACGCCCGGACGGCGAGGAGGACGAGCGCGACCGAGAGCGCGACGCTCGCCGCGCCGACTGCGCTCGCGAGCCCGCCGCCGACGTCGATCGACGAGCGGCTGACGTAGCCGACGTGGTGGATCCCGAGCTTCGAGAGCGCGAGCAGGACCGACGCGCCGAGGCTCTCGATCTGCAGGTGCCGCTCGAGCTGCGTCTTCAGGCTGAAGCCGACCCCGCCCGGCGCGAGCGCGACGAACGGGAGGCAGGTGACGGCGACCGCGGCGGCGAGCGCGGCGGCCGCGCCGGCCCGCGAGCGGACGCGCCGGGCGGCGGGGAGCGCGAGCGCGAGCGGGTAGACCTTCAGCGCGGCACCGAGGCCGAGGAGCGCCCCCGCGCTCCGGTCGCGCCGGCGGAGGAGGGCGACGAGCGCGAGCGCCGTCGCGAGCGCGGGCACCGGGTCGTAGCGGTTGAGGAACACCGGACCGAGGAGGACCGGCGCCGCCGCGACCGGCACGAGCCGGAGCGGGCTGAGGGCGAGCCGGCGCCGCGTCCAGGCCGCGCAGGCGACGAAGCCGGCGCCGCAGGCGGTCATGAGCAGCTTGAAGGTGAGGATGTAGTGCGCGTTCCAGAGGAGCGCCGGCAGCGCGAACACGGGCACCGAGCCGGGCGGGTACTCGTCGTAGAAGTCGCGGTAGGGGACCCGGCCGTCGAGGACGAGCGCCCGGCCGTAGACGGCGTACGTGCCCGCGTCGCCCGGGTACGCGTGGCTCACGAGCCCGCCGTAGGCGACGGCGCAGGCGAGCAGGTAGAGCGCCGTCGCGACGAGCGTCGTCCGGTCCCTCACTGAGAGGCCAACCCTATAGTGGGCGCCCGTGCGCTCCCTCCGCCTCGAGGTGCTCTCCGGCTACGCCGTCCTCTCGTTCCTCCTCTTCGGCCTCCGCCTGCTGCTCGAGCCCGGGCGCCAGTACATCGGCGAGCCGAACGACCCGCAGATCCCGATCTGGTCGTTCGCGTGGTGGCCGCACGCGCTCGCGCACGGGCTGAACCCGCTCGTCACCCACGTCGTCTGGGCGCCGCACGGCGTCGACCTCGTCTGGGCGAACACCCTGCCGGCGCTCGCGGTCGCGCTCGCGCCGGTGACGCTCGCGCTCGGCGCGGTGACCGCGTACAACGCCGCGGCCGTCCTCCTCCCCGCGCTCGCGGCGTGGACCGCGTTCCTGCTCTGCCGCCGGCTGACCGGCCGGGACCTGCCGTCGCTGCTCGGCGGCTACCTGTTCGGGTTCTCGAGCTACGTGCTCGCGCACATGGCCGGCCAGCCGCAGCTCACGGCCGTCTTCTGCCTCCCGCTCGTCGCGCTCCTCCTCCTCCGCTACCTGGACGGCGAGCTCTCCCGCCGCCGGCTCGCGCTCCTGCTCGGGCTCGTGCTCGGCCTCCAGCTCTACCTCGCGCTCGAGGTCGCGTTCTCGCTGACCGTCGCGCTCGCCGGCGGCCTCCTGCTCGCGCTCCTCCTCCTGCCCGAGCGCCGCACCCGGCTCCTCGCCGCCGTCCAGCCGGTGGTCGCCGCCTACGCGCTCGCCGCGCTCCTCGCCGCGCCGATCCTCTACTACGCGCTCACCGACCTGCGCCGGGCGGGGTTCCAGCCGCCCGGGGAGTTCCGCGCCGACCTCGCGAACCTCGTCCTGCCGACCCACGTCGAGGCGGTCGGCGCCGGCTGGGCCCAGACGCTCGCGTCGCGCTTCGCGGCGAACGAGACCGAGCAGGGCGCGTTCCTCGGGCCGCCGCTCCTCGCCGTCGTCGCCCTCTACGCCTGGCAGCGGCGGCGGAGCGGCGGCGCGCGGTTCCTCGTCGCCTGCCTCCTGCTCGCCCTCTACGCCGCGCTCGGCCCGGAGCTCACCGTCGCGGGCCACGACCTCCTGCCGCTGCCGACGATCTTCGGCCACGAGCAGATCGGGCAGCATCACCTGCCGGTGCTCGACAACACGCTCCCGGTGCGCTTCGTCCTCTACCTCTGGCTCGCCGCCGCGGTCGCGGCCGCGCTCTGGGCGGCGCGCGCCCGCGGCCCGGCGGCCTGGAGCCTCGCCGGGCTCGCGGCGCTCGTCCTCGTCCCGAACCCGACCGTGTGGCGAACGACCTACGAGCTCCCCGCGTTCTTCACGCAGGCGCGCTACCGCCCCTGCCTGCCGCCGAACGCGAACGTGCTGCCGGAGCCGATCGGGAGCGGCGGCCAGGCGATGCTCTGGCAGGTGGCGGACGCCTTCCGCTTCCGGCTGGCGGGCGGCCGGCTGCAGACCTCGCCCCCGAGCGCGTTCCTCCACCCGCGCTCGGTCGCCCAGATCGCGGTCGGCTACCTGCCGGTGCGCGACCAGCCGGCGCTGCTCCGCGCCTACGCCCGCCGCTTCGGCGTCACCGACGCGATCGTCGACCCCCGCGAGCGGCGGATCTGGGCGCCCGCGCTCGACCGGATCGCCGCCCGCCGCGCGGTCGGCGGCGTCCTGCTCTACTCCCTCGACGGCCCGGTCGGCCCCGGCTGCCCGCGACGGTGAGCGACCCGTACGCGGAGATCGCGCGCGCCTTCGACGCGCTCGCCGAGGGGCGCGTCCGTCGGCCGCCGACGAGCCGCGGCTACCACCGCCTGGTGGAGGCGGTGCACCGGGCGATCGTGCCGCCGGGGCGGACGGTGCTCGAGATCGGGAGCGGCGACGGCGCCTTGCTCGCGTCGCTCCGGCCGGCGCGCGGGGTCGGCGTCGACGTCAGCCCGGGGATGGTCGCGCTCGCGCGGCGGCGGCATCCCGAGCTCCGCTTCGAGGTCGCCGCCGGGGAGTCGGTCGAGCTCGGCGAGCGCTTCGACTACGTGCTCCTCTCCGATCTCGTGCCGTTCGTCGACGACCTGCTCCGCCTCTTCCACAACGTCGCCCGCCACTCGACCCCCGACACCCGCGTCGTCGTGCACTCCTACAGCCAGCTCTGGCGCCCGGTGCTGCGCCTGCTCGAGCTCGCGCGCCTGAAGACGCGCCTGCCCGCGCGCAACTGGGTCGCCCAGTCGGACGTCGAGGCGCTGCTCCGGCTCGCCGGCTTCGAGACGGTGACGAAGACGCGCCGGATCCTGCTGCCGCTCCGGGTCCCGTTCCTCTCCGCGCTCGTGAACGGCGTGCTCGCGAACCTGGTCGGGCTGCGCCAGCTCTGCCTCTCGTGGTGGATCGTCGCCCGGCTCGCGCCGCAGGGGGAGCGGCGGCGGCTGAGCGTGTCCGTCGTCTGCCCGGCGAGGGACGAGCGCGGGATGATCGAGCGGATCGTCGAGGAGACGCCGGTCTTCGGCACCGCGTGCGAGCTGATCTTCGTCGAGGGCCACTCGACCGACGGGACGCGCGAGGAGATCCTGCGCCAGATCGAGCGCCATCCGGAGCGGCGCATCGTCTACGTCGAGCAGGAAGGGCACGGGAAGGGCGACGCGGTGCGGCTCGGGTTCGCGCACGCCCGAAACGACGTGCTGATGGTCCTCGACGCCGACCTCACCGTCGCCCCGAGCGAGCTGCCCGCCTTCCTGGAGGCGATCGAGACCGGCCGGGCGGAGCTCGTGAACGGCTCGCGGCTCGTGTACGGGCTCGAGCCGGGAGCGATGCGGTACCTGAACATCGCCGGCAACAAGGCGTTCTCGCTCGTGTTCAGCGCCCTGCTCGACCAGACGGTGAAGGACACGCTCTGCGGGACGAAGGCGATCGAGCGGCGCCACTACGAGCAGATCGCCGCCGGGCGCTCCTACTTCGGCGACTTCGACCCGTTCGGCGACTTCGACCTGCTGCTCGGCGCGGCGCGGCTGAACCTGAAGATCGTCGACCTGCCGGTCCGCTACCGCGCGCGCACCTACGGGCGGACGAAGATCTCCCGCTTCCGGCACGGCTGGCTGCTGCTGCAGATGTCCCTGTTCGCCTTCCGCAAGCTGAAGGTGGACGTCTACCGGGGCCCGAGCCTCCTCCCTCGACGCGCGTCGCGACCGCCGGGCGGGTGAGGCACCTCGCGCGCGAGGCCTCCCAGCGGCGCCGCCGCTTAACCCTCAGGCGCCGAACCGGACGCGCAGCAGGACCCAGATCGCGCGCAGCCCGTCCCGCCAGGTGATCTGCTTGCCCTCGGCGTAGGTGCGGCCGTAGTAGGAGATCGGGAGCTCGTAGACGCGCAGGCCCCGTTTGCAGATCTGGCCGGTGAGCTCGGGCTCGATCCCGAAGCCGTCCTCGCGCAGCTCGAGCGAGCGGAGCACGTCGGCGCGGAAGGCCTTGTAGCCCGTCTCCATATCGGAGAGGGTCGTGTTGTAGAGCACCCCGGTCAGCAACGAGAGGAACCGGTTGCCGACGAGGTGCCAGAAGAGGTACGCGCGCTGCGCGCCGCCGCCGCGGAGCCGCGACCCGTAGACGACGTCGGCGACGCCGCGCTCGATCGGCTCGATCAGCCGCGGCACCTCCACCGGGTCGTACTCCATGTCGGCGTCCTGGATCACCGCGATCTCGCCGTCCATCCGCGCGATCGCCGCGCGGATCGCCGCCCCCTTGCCGGCGTTCGCCTGCCGGACGACGGTCGCGCCCTTCGCCTCGGCGATCGCCGCCGTGTCGTCGGTGGAGCCGTCGTCGACCACCACCACCTGCGCGTCGAGGCCGAGCGAGGCGATCCGGTCGAGCACCTCGCCGATCGTCGCCGCCTCGTTGTGGGCGGGCACGAGGAAGCTGACGCGCACGCCGCTACGGCGCCGCGCGCCGCGACCGCACGTCGAGCACGACCGCGAGCACGAACCCGGCGATCACCCCGATCAGGCCGCCGACGAGGGTCGAGTTCCGCCGCGAGCGTGCGGTCGTCTTGAAGGCCGCGGCGCGCTCGATCGGCTGGGCGATCTCGATGTTCTGCGCGAGCGTGAGCTGCTGCTGGGTCGCGGTCAGCTTGTCGTTCAAGTTCCCCTGGCGGGCGATCGCGGCGTCGAGCTGCGTGACGAGGATCAGCTTCGTCAGGAAGTCGAGATGCTGGGTCGAGAGCGTGTGGTTGTAGGTCTGGATCAGGTTCTGGAGCGAGTCGAGCTGCGCGTTGTAGCTCGCGATCTTGCTGTTGTAGATCGCGATCGACTTCTTGACGTACTGCCCTTCGGTGTCGGTGACGACGACCCCGAGGAGGGCGTTCGCCGCGTCCTCGGCCCACTTCTTCTTCTGTGCCTGCACGGTGATCTGGATCAGGTTCGACCCGCGCGCCGCGGTCGAGGCGCTCGCGCCGGTCGACACCGTCGACGTGGTGACGTGCCCGCGCAGCTCGGAGACCGGCATGTGCGCGGCGGCGGCGGCGCGCTCGATCGCGCTCTCGCCGGTCACGATCGCCTGGATCCCGCGCGGGCTCGACTGGTAGGTGAGCACCGGCGAGCCGTTCGCCGAGAACGCCTGGCCCGGCGCGACGAGCGCGGACGCCTCGTAGACGCTGCCGCCGGAGAGGGCGAGCAGGTAGCCGACGACCGCGCCGGCGACGAGGCCGCCGACGACGACCCACCACCGCTCGACCGCCGCCTGCTTCCAGCGGGAGAGGTCGATCTCGCGCTCTGCGCCGAGGTCCGCGGTGCTCATCTCGCGGCAACCCTAGTCGACGCCCACGCCCACTGGCTGCGCAGGCCGTCCTCGAGGCCGACCCGAGGCGACCAGCCGAGGTCGGCGCGGATCCGGCTCGTGTCGGCGCTCGTCCGGCGCTGGTCGCCCGGCACGGCCTCGACGCGGACGACCTCGAGCGTCCGCCCGGAGATCCGCTCGAGCAGCGCGATCGTCTCGTTCATCGACGCCTCGACCGCACCGCCGACGTTGTAGGTGCCGGAGCCCCGCTCCATCGCGAGCACGGTGGCGTCGACGACGTCGGCGACGTACGTCCAGCCGCGCGACTGCTCGCCGTCGCCGAACAGCGTGAACGGCGTCCCCTCCGCGAGCGCCCGGACGATTCGGGCGAACGCCATGTCCGGCCGCTGGCGGGGCCCGAACGCGTTGAAGTAGCGGAGGACGACGCAGTCGAGCCCGAACTCGCGCGCGTACGCGTCGGCGAGGTGCTCGCAGGCGAGCTTCGTGATCCCGTAGGGGGACAGCGGTCGGCAGGCGGTGTCCTCGGGCGTCGGGTAGCGCTCGGCGGCCCCGTACACCGACGAGGAGGAGGAGAAGACGACGCGAACGCCGGCCGCGGCGGCGGCCTCGAAGAGGCGCTGCGTCGCGAGCACGTTCCGCCGCAGGTAGAGGGGGAAGACGCCGCCGAAGCTGCGCACGCCCGGCTGGCCGGCGAGGTGGAAGACGCCGTCGAACCCGGCGAGGTCGAGCTCGTCCGCCGCCAGGTCGAGGCGGCGGACGTCGAGGCCGCGCGCGTTCTCCTCCTTCAGCGCCGGGTCGTAGTAGTCGGTGAAGCAGTCGAGCCCGACGACCGCGTGGCCCGCCGCCGCGAGCGCCTCGGCGAGGTGGGAGCCGATGAAGCCGGCCGCGCCGGTCACGAGGTAGCGCATCGAGGCAGCGTAGACGCTCGGGCCGGAGCCTCAGCCGGCCCGGTGGCGGCCGCGGCGCTCGACGAGGCCGTAGACCCGGGCGTAGCCGACGAGGTAGAGGTGCGAGGCGTCGGCGACGACCGGCGAGTACTTGCCGTCCGGGAAGCGCCAGAGCACGCGGCCGGTGCGCGCGTCGAGCGCGTAGGTCTCCCCGCGCAGGGTCGCGAAGTAGACGCGGCCCGCGACGACGGTCGGCGAGCCGGAGATCGGCCCGTTGGCCGCGAACCGCCAGAGGACGTCGCCCGTGGCGGCGTCGAAGCAGTAGAAGCCGCCGTCGTAGGAGCCGGCGTAGACGCGCCCGCGCCAGACGGCCGCCGAGGAGTACACGTAGCCGCCGGTGGAGCGCGACCAGCGGAGCTTCCCCGTGGTCGCGCCGAAGGAGTACATCTTGCCGTCGGTCGCGCCGATGTAGACCCGGTCGTAGGCGACGGCGGGCGTGGCGTAGAACGTGCCGGTGCCGCCGAGGTGCGGCTGTGCGTCCGCCTTCCAGATGAGCCGGCCGGTGCGCGCGTCGAGCGCGTAGACGTGTCCGGCGTAGTCGCCGAAGTAGAGGCGGCTGCCGGCCGCCGCCAGCCCGTCCTTCACCTTGCCGTCGGCCCTGAAGGTCCACCAGCGCCGGCCGGTCGCGGCCGAGTAGGCGGAGACGTCCCCGTCCCAGTCGCCGACGTAGACGGTGCCGCGGACGACGAGCGGCGAGGACTCCGACGGGCCGATCCGCCGCCGCCACCGCACCTTCCCCGAGCCCGCCCACAGCGCGACGAGCTCGCCGTCCAGGCCGCCCCCGCTCGCGTTGCACGGCGGCCGGTTGAGGAACGTCGCGTACACCGTCCGGCGGTCGACGGCCGGCGACATCGCCTGGCAGCGGTGCGAGTCGAACGTCCACGCGCGCCGGCCAGTCTTCGTGCTGATCGCGTAGAGGACGCCCGCGTTGTTCGCGAAGTAGAGGCGGCCGTACGCGACCGCCGGCGGGAACTCGACGAGGCTGCGGGCGCGGAACGTCCAGACCCGGCGGAACGGCGGCGCGAGCGCGATCCCGGTCGCGACCCGGAGCCGCTGCGGGTCGCGGCCGTACATCGGCCAGACGGCGCCGGGCTCCCTCGGCGCCGGCGGCGGCGACGGCGACGGCGTGAACTCGACCGTCGAGGAGCCGCGGATGTTCCGCGAGGCGTGGCGGAGGTAGAGGACGTAGCCGCCGGCCGCGGCGAGCGCGGCGAGGACGAGCGCGGCGCCTGCGATCAGCGCGCGGCGCCTCACGCCTGCTCGGCGATCCGCTCCTCGGCGGGCTCGAGCCTGCCGCCCGCGTCCTTCAGGATCACCTGCGAGAAGAAGCGCGTCATCACCACGCCCTCGCGGAAGGCGCCGAGCCGCGGCGCCGGCCGCTCGCCGGCGGCGAGGGCGAGCGCGAGCTCGGGGTAGCGCGAGCCGGCGGCGGTCGGGAGCGGGAAGCCGCCGCCGAAGCGCGGGTTGACGTCGGTGACGGGCAGCGACCCGTCCGGCTCCCGGAAGCACTGGACGTTCGCCGGGCCGACGATCCCGAGCGCCTCCGCGACGCGCCGCCCGTGCTCGATCAGCTCCGCGTCCTTGATCGTCATCCCCTTGATCGACTCGCCCCCCTTCGACTCGATCATCGTCCGCGGGATCGCGTTCAGGCAGCGCCCCTCGGTGTCGCAGAGGACGTCGATCGAGAACTCCTCGCCCTCGCAAACCTGCTGCACCATCGACTCCTCCCGCGTGTAG
>Ga0209061_1000984_pt1 | contig 54584 bp, 54 predicted proteins | sample Coa_R1_10_FD_187157 | JGI IMG/M metagenome (GOLD analysis project Ga0209061, IMG submission 187157) | Surface soil microbial communities from Centralia Pennsylvania, which are recovering from an underground coalmine fire - Coalmine... | ecosystem: Environmental > Terrestrial > Soil >... | reverse complement strand
TGAGGCCCAAGAACGGCTGAAGCAGTTCGATCAACGGCAACAAGCTCTGCTGGAATGTTTGCGTGAACTTCGGCCCGAACAGCGGACACTGGTGGCGCGGCGCTATGAGCCGGGCGGTTCAGTCAATGAGATCGCGCGAAGCAGCAATCGCTCGCCCAAGGCCGTCTCGGAGGCGTTGCGCCGCATCCGCGAGGCGCTGATGCGCTGTATCGAACGGCGCATAGCCCTGGAGAATGGATAATGTCCTACGTTCCGCCGAAAGAATTGCGCCAACTCCTTGCTGTCCTTGCCGACGGAGAGCTGAGCGAAGAGCAGGAATGCCGGTTGGCGGAAATTCTCCGTCGCGATCCACAGGCGCGGACTTATTACCTCGACTCCATAGCGTTGTGGACGTCCCTTCACTGGGAGTATGCGGCGGCGGGGTCTGACGAAGCCAGCGAGCCAGTCCCGCCGTTTCGTTCGCGTCGCCGTCTTCCCTTTCTGGTTGTGGCTGCTGCTGGTCTGGGAAGTCTGGCGGCTGTTCTGCTTTTGGCCTTGCCTCTTTTCCGACCGCCACCTCCCCCGGCGGTCGTGTCTGCGCCGGAGCAGGCCGAGCCGATCGATGTGAATGTGGCCCGGCTCATGCAAGCCCCCGGGGCCGAGTGGGAGAAAAACGGCCTAACCGCCCAACCGGGTGCTTCCTTGCCCGCCGGCTGGGTGCATTTAAGATCAGGTATGGCTCAAATCCAGTTTTATAGCGGAGCCACGGTCATCCTCGAAGGTCCGGCCGATGTACAACTGATCTCGCCCCAGGAAGCCTATTGTGCCCGCGGCAAACTGCGGGCCACCATCCCGCACCAAGCCTGTGGTTTTACCATTGGTTCGCCGAAGCTGAAACTGGTCGATTTGGGGACCGAATTTGGCTTACGGGTAGACGAAAGCGCGCAAACCGAGGTCCATGTCTTTCAGGGCAAAGTGAAAGTGTACGGCGCCGGTTCCGGGCAAGCGGAAGCCTCGCAGCGCGAACTGACCGCGGGGCACGGCCTTCGGGTAGACGAGTCCGGAATGGCTCACGTTATCGTTCCGGAGCCCTCGGCCTTCCCTACTGCCCAGCAGTTGGCGCATCTCGCCGAGCAAGAGTCGCGCCGCCGCTATCAAGCCTGGCTAGCCGCCAGTGAGCGCTTGCGTCAGGATCCCCGGCTGTTGCTCTATTATACCTTTCAGACCGACCGGCCCTGGGACCGCATTTTACCCGATCGAGTAAAAGGCCGACAGACACCATTGGACGGGACGATCGTCGGCTGCGAATGGACCAACGGGCGCTGGCCAGGCAAGCAAGCCTTGGAGTTCAAAAGCCCCGGCGACCGGGTGCGCATTTACGTGCCGGGCGAGTATGATGCGATCACTCTTATGGCCTGGGTATGCCTCGATAGCCTGGAAAACCGCTACAACGGCCTGCTTGTGACCGACTCGTGGGGCGACGGCTACCTTCAATGGCAAATCCGCCAGGACCAAATGCTTTACATGTCGATGGAGCGTCGTCCCGGCGAGCACGATCAGTTGGCCTCACCACCGATCATGGGGCCGGCCCACCTTGGGCGCTGGACCCACCTGGCCGCTGTATACAACCGCCCGGCGGGGACAGCCCAGCACTATGTCAACGGCCGGGCCGTCAGCGTGCATGGGCTGCTCTATCCTCATAAGGTTCAGTTCCGCTTTGCTGCCATCGGCAATTGGGGGGCGCCCAAGCCCGGCCATCCCAACCGCATCTGCAATCTCAACGGCCGGATGGACGAGTTCGCATTATTCAAACAGGCCCTGGAAGCGCAAGAAATTCGGGATCTTTACGAAATAGGCAAGCCAAATCCCTGATTCGCCCTTCGTTTCAAGGGAGATTTCTATGAGGACGTTTCTTCTGCGATCGCGGCAGGCATTCACCTTGATCGAGTTGTTGGTGGTGATCGCTATTATTGCCATCTTGATCGGTCTGTTGCTGCCTGCCGTACAAAAAGTCCGCGAGGCCGCTGCTCGTATGTCATGCCAGAACAATCTTAAACAGCTCGGCCTGGCCGTACAAAACTGCGCCGATACGCACCAGGGAATGCTGCCGCCCGCTCTGGGAAGTTATCCCAACAACACGGGAGTGAATTTCTATGGGGGCAGATGCGGCTCGCCCTCTTGTGCTTATGGCGGATGCTTCTATCATTTGTTGCCATTCATCGAGCAAGGTAACCTGTACAATCTCACCGCTTGTCCCAATGGTCAAGGTTACGATGTCGAACAAGGCGGCGGCGGCATCGCCATGCGAACGCCGCTCAAGGTCATGATTTGCCCTTCGGACCCGACGGCGAACAATGGTCTGGCGCCCAATCCGGTTTGGGCGGTGGGCAGTTATTGTTTTAACGGCATGGTCTTCCGCGAGGACAAATGGGGCGGCGGTATCAGTGAGCCTTTCCCGGCCAGTCTCTCCGATGGAACGTCGAACACCATCCTCTTCAGCGAGCAGTACGCCGGCGCCAGCCCTACTTTTCCCAATGGCTATTTCAGCATCTATTGGTGGAACTATAACACTTTCCAGACGCCTCAGGGCTGGGATGGTTCGTGCGGCTCCATCGGACATAGCGGTCCTGCTTATCTCCCTTTGTTCACACCGCCGGTCAGCTACTGCTTGACGAACACGACCTCTGCAGGCGGAAACACCGTTAGTGCTTGTATGTGCCGGGCCGTGTCGCCACACACCGGCGGTATCAATGTGGGGATGGGCGACGGCAGCGTCCATCTGGTCACGCAGGGGATCAGCGGGAACACCTGGTTTTATGCCTGCAATCCCCAGGATGGCCTACCCCTTGGCCCTGACTGGTAACGACGAGCGAACATTTCCCTTTGCTCGCCCGCAGGCAAGCAAGGGCGTATTTTTCCTTGCTTACCTGCGGGCGAGCAAGTAGTCTAAACGCTATGGAAAGGACATCAATGATGACGAGGTGTTCGCTTGCCGGGTTGAGCCTGTTCCTTCTCCTCTTTACCGTGCTTGCAGGGGGCTGCCAACGCTCTTTGGTAGGAGAAGAGGCCGACGTTTCCGGCACAGTGTTCTACAAGGGGAAACCGCTGCCTGGCGGACACATCAAGATCGCCTCCCCTAAAGGACACATTGTCGTGGCCATTATCGATCCCCAAGGGCATTATCAGTGCCGGGCGCCCGTCGGCGAAGTGCAAATCGCTGTAGAAAACCGCATGTTGAAAATGAAACAATCCGATCAGCTTCCTCCCCCCATGCCAGCGGGCGCCCCGAAGCCCAACGAAGACTCCGTCCACGGCACCTACGTGCCTTTGCCTGAGAAATATCACGCCTTCGAGACCTCCGGCCTCCAATACAAGGTCAAGAAGGGACCGCAAACGTATGACATTCATCTGGAATAAGGGCCGACGAACAAATACTCTGGCCGCCCGCCATGCCAGCAAGGACAGGACAACCCTTGCTGGCATGGCGGGCGGCCAGATTTTTGCGCCTTTACAGATCGTGTAGCGGTTAGCGGCGCTTTGCAGAAGTGTCCACGGCGGCGCCGCCGCTTCTGTAGCCTGCTTTCTCCGCGAGGAACAAACCATAACGCATCGCCCCGCTGCGATAGGCATTGCCCAGCGTCGCAAAATGATCGAGGAACAAGCACATCTCCCGACCGGCCAGGCGCCCCAACAGGCCGATGCCGCTGGCGCGAACGCGGCGGATACAAACGTTCCAGGTTGGGGCGACACGCGCAGTCAAATCCTCGAAAGTGCGGACAGTCAGCCCCGCCGCCGTCAGCCAGCTGTGATAATCTTCAGCCGTACCTAGCGAAGGGCAGAGAAACGCCTCACAAACGAGCAGCGCTTCGCGCGTGGCATCGGCTGAATCGCCGGCCAGCCAGGCACACTCGGCGAGGCGGCCTCCCGGACGTAGCCAGCCAGCGGCGCGGCGAAAGAAGGCGGCTTTATCAAAGAAATGCTCGCTGCACTCAATAATCCACACCACATCGAATGATGCCGGCGGAAAATCGATGGTCTCGGCATCGGCCTGGAGGAAGCGCGTTCGGCGGCTCACGCCCTGCCATCGCGCTGCCAGGGCTGCCCAGCCGCGTTGCACAGCACTGAGCGTCAATCCAGTAGTGAGGCAGCCATAGCGGCGGGCCAGGTCAATGGTGCTGCCGCCCATGCCGCAGCCTACATCGAGGACCGCCTGTCCTGGCGCCAGTGCCGCAGCCGCCGCCAAGTGATCGACCAATCGCTGTTGAGCGACAGCCGGCGATTCGTCCTTTTCCCATAACCCATGATGGATGTGCCGTCCCCACAAGAGGCGATAGAACGGTGTCGCCAACTCGTAATGACGGCGGATGGAGCGCTTAGTGATGGAAGGACAGACAATCATAGTTGCTCCGGCACAATGTCTCATAAACATTATAGCTGTTCCTCCCACCGCTTTGGCACCCTGTATGCTACGGGTAGAGAAAGAGATGGGTACGGGGAGTGCGGCCAGGCTCGCTTCGGCTCACGGTCAACCGCGTTACGGCGCCACCGACGGGTATATCAGCGCTTGGTTCCTCCGCATCTGCGGTATGGGAATTGCACCCCTTTTCATTCCCACGCTCTGCATGGGAACACATGCCGCGATACGCTGCGTCGAGGCCCCTGTGTTCGAGATAATTGTCCATGAAAAGGAGTTTCCGATGTCCACTGCAATTGCTCCACCTCAAAGGCGCCGCTGGCTGCTACGGCAGGTTGGCCGGATGGCCCCGCGTATCAACGTTGGTGACAAAGAACGCTTGCTGTCCCTTCTCGGCGGCGTCGCTCTGGGGCTGTTCGGGCTGTCGCGCCGTTCTCTGGGTGGGTTGGGTTTGGCCGCTGTAGGCGGCTCTCTGGTCTATCGCGGATTGACCGGCCATTGTGTTTGTTATGAGATGCTGGGAGTCAGCACAGCGCCGCCGGTCAGCTCAGCCACCAGTGTCCGCGCCGGCCACGGCGTCAAAGTCGAGGACCGCATCTTCATCCATCGCGATGCCGCCACTCTCTGGCGCTTCTGGCGCAAGCTGGAGAATATCGGCCGCATCATGCAGCATTTAAAGGGCGTCGAAGAGATCGACGATCGGAGATCGCGCTGGATAGCGCGCGGGCCGCTCGGTCTCGACATTGCATGGGAAGCCGAGATCATCAACGAAAAGGAAAATGAGTTGATCGCCTGGCGCTCGGTGGACGGAAGCGAAGTGGACACGGCCGGCTCGGTGCATTTCCGCGAGTTGCCGCATGGCCGCGGTACCGAGCTGCGCGTCGTCCTCAAGTACGACACCCACGTCGTCCAACTGGCTGGCCCCGTGGCTCAGCTGCTGGGCGCCGCGCCGCGCCAGCAAATCCACCAAGACCTGCTGCGTTTCAAACAGCTCATGGAAACGGAAACGGCTGCCGCGACGCCGCTTTGAAACGTCGTTCTCGACCATGCGCAACGACGGTCCCACATCCAACGAGCCGACAGCATAAGCGACGGAGAGACGAGCCGGAAGTGCAAACCACGGCAAGGCATCCGTCGCTTATGCTGTCGGCTCGTTGGCATTCAGACTGGCGGCACATATTTTGCCCATTTTGTCTCAAGCTCCCATAGTGGAGAAAAATTGTGGCTAGTGGAGAAAAATTGTGGCCATTGGCTGAGCAAGGGTTCGGAGGAGGTGCAGTATGTATAGCATGGTGTTGATGGCTGCCCTGACGACGGGGACTGGTATAGGGCAATTCGGCTTTTATTATGGTTGGGACGGCTGGGGATGGGGAGGCTGGGGCTATAGCAGTTATCCGCTGATTGGCGGCTGGGTCTATGGCGGTTATCCGTTGATTGGTGGCTACGCCTATTCCCCGGTGGTTTCGGCATGGGGTTGGGGCGTCCCCGCCTTCTCTGCCGGAGTGGTCCCTAATCCGGAGTTGACGCGCTCGTCCTACTACAATCCTGCCTCGGCCATTCCTCCCACGGCCAATCCGGCCAATGAAGCGACACTCATTGTTCATCTGCCGCCACAAGCTTCTTTGACCATCGACGATCATCCGACTCTCTCGCGGTCGGATCGACGCGTCTTTGTCACGCCGCCGCTAGAACCTGGCAAAACGTATACCTACACGCTCCGCGCGGAAATGAATCGCGATGGCCGGTTCGTCCACGAGACCAAAACAGTTGAGGTCAAGGCGGGACAGATCAGCGAAGTGACGCTGCGCTTCGGCAATACCAGCCGGGAAGAACTCCGTCCGCCGACTCCAAACGCTCCTCCGCCCCAGCGGTGATCGGCGGCTCATGGTGCCTATTTGGCCTATTCAGACGCTTATAAGAGAGCATTTGTAATGTTTCGCTCGGTAAACGCTTCTAGAGGAGGTGCAGCATGTACAGCATAGTGTTGATGGCAGCCTTGACGACAGGGACCGATATGCCGGACCTTGGCCGTCGCGGTGGCTGTCGTGGTTGTTGGGGCGGCTGCTACGGCGGTTGCTACGGCGGTATGGGCATGGGTTGGGGTTGCTGGGGTGGCGGCTGGGGAGGCTGCTACGGCATGGGTTGGGGCGGTTGGGGAGGCTGCTACGGCATGGGTTGGGGCGGCTGGGGATATGGCTATGGCGGCTATGCCTTAGGCGCCTCCATGCCGCTGACGGGTGGCTATGCCTATTCCCCAATGACGACGCCGATGTCGCAATCGTTCTACTTCAACCCCGACGCCGCGAATGAAGCGACACTCATCGTTCATCTGCCGGAATCGGCCAGTTTGAGCATCGATGGCCAGCCGATGCGGCAGAGTTCGGGAACACGTATCTTCACCTCGCCACCGCTCGAGCCAGGCAAAACCTATGTCTATCACATCACAGCGGAAATGAATCGTGACGGCCATACGATCCGCGATAGCAAGGATGTCGAGGTCCGGGCCGGGCAACGCAGCGAAGTACGAATGGACTTTGGCAAGCCCGAGCGCAGGGAGGAAAGAGAACGAGAACGATAAGGCAGCCATTGCCTACCCGTCTGCCGCGCCCGGAAGGATGTCCTTGCAGGCACGGCAGACGGGCAGCTGGCGCTGTAGGGTACGCTGTCCGCTTGCCATTTTTCAGGCACGCGGCCAGCGTGCCCTACAGCAGCGCTTTCCGTTCGCCCTAAGTATAGAATGCTCACATGAGCAATGCCGAAAAATATTTGCAGCCGCGCGTCATCCGTCAGGTCGCGCGTCTTGATCTACGGGCGAAGTTCATCGTCGAAGGTTTTCTCTCAGGCCTACACGCCAGTCCCTTCCAGGGCTTCAGCGTCGAATTCTCCGAACATCGCAAATATGTTCCCGGAGACGACCTGAAAGAGCTTGACTGGAACGTCTACGCCAAAACGGACAAGTATTACATCAAAAAATTCCAGGCCGAGACAAACGTCACTGGCTACCTGGTCATGGATCTCAGCGCCTCGATGGCCTGGACCTACCGACAGGAGCTGACCAAATTTGAGTACGCCATTTGCCTGGCGGCGGCGCTGGGTTATCTGATGATCCGCCAGCAAGATCCGGTCGGTCTGGTGACGTTCGACACGCGTCTCCAGACCAGCCTGCCGCCGCGCAGCAAACGGGCACATCTGGGCACGATCCTATCGGTGTTGGCCAATTTGAAACCATCCGGCGAAACGGCCGTGGCCCCGGCGCTGCACCAGCTCGCCAGCCTGATCCGCAGCAAAAGCCTGGTCATGATCTTCAGCGACCTGCTGACCGATCCGGAACCGGTGCTGCAAGGCCTGCATCACCTGCGTCACCGCGGCAACGAAATCATTCTGTTCCACATTCTCGACGAAGCCGAGGTGCATTTTCCCTTTGAGGGGCTAATCGAATTCGAGGACGTGGAATCGCCGGATAAATTAGTGCTCGATGCCAAGGGTATGCGCACGGATTACCTGCAAGCCATCGCGGAATTTCAGGAACAGTATCGGAGCGAATGCGCCAAAGCCAACATCGATTACGTTCCCATCGATACGAGTGTGAGTTTCGATAAGGCCCTGCTGGAATATCTGGTACAGCGGCAGCGTCGATTTTGAGCTGCATTTCGCCTTGGCGAGACAGTTGACGTTGTTTTCGATGATGGCAAAGGCAGTGCGGATAGCCTTTTCGGCTTCTACTCCACATGACCGCCTGGGAGTGCGCCGGCTTTTACTTCCGCTTCGCTTTTGTCGGCAGTCTGTTTCTGTTGCAGAAGGGGTTTAGCGGTCAGCACCGGGCAGGGGGCCTTGCGAAGCACTGCTTCGGCTACACTGCCCAACAGCAATCTGGCCAGGGCCGTTCGACCGTGTGTACCCATGACGATTACATCGCTATGGGTCTCCTCTGCCGCACGCAAGATCATGTCCACCGGATCGCCTTCCATCACCTGTGATTCAACACGAACACCCTGAGCTTGGCCTTCCAATTGACGGAGTTTTTCTTTCGTTTCCTCGATACTGGGCCAGGTTTCTGCAGGCACCGGCCCTCCGGCGTAGATCACCATTGGTGGAGGAAGAACGTGCAACAGAACCAGCCGGGCTTTATAGTCGCGCGCCAGCGCACAGGCCAACCGGAAGGCGAACTCAGAATTCTCGGAGAAATCGGTCGGGTGCAAAAGGGTCGCCAAAGGCAACATGACGTTCTCTTTTCATACAAAGGGTTCACCAGCGAAGAGCACCGCACTCCTCTTTTCGTTCTTTCGTCCTCAGACTTCCACTAGATAGAAGAGCAAGAGGCATGCCGCATCCGGCAGACCGCCGGAAATGGGTTTATACTTCCGGCTCGTTCTCCTCCGGGGTAATCGACAAGTACCGAGAAGAATAAGATAGTAACAGTCACACGCCCTTGATTGTATAAGTTCTTGCCAGAGGAGCAGTACGCATGAACGCCGCCGACTTGTGGAAGCGCTATCAGCAATATCTTTGCAGCTGCCCATCGATCGATCTGTCGCTGGACATCAGCCGTATGCACTTCGATGATGCGTTCCTGGAGCGCATGGAGCCCGCGATACAGCGCGCCTACCAGGCGATGGATGCACTGGAGAAAGGAGCTATTGCCAATCCCGATGAGAACCGCATGGTCGGTCATTACTGGCTGCGTGCTCCGGAACGGGCACCGAATCCGGAAATCACCAAAGCGATTCGCGACAGCGTGGCGAGCATCAAAGCGTTCGCCGCTGATGTTCATACCGGCAAGATCAAACCGCCGAACGCGGCGAAGTTCACGCAGGTGTTGTCCATTGGTATCGGCGGCTCGGCGCTAGGGCCGCAGTTCGTGGCCGATGCGCTGAGCCAACCAGGGCAAGACCGTATGCAGATGCACTTTATCGACAATACGGACCCAGACGGCATGGCCCGCACACTCTCTACACTGGAGAGCAAGCTGAAAGAGACGCTGGTACTGGTCATGTCCAAGAGTGGCGGCACGCCGGAACCGCACAACGGCATGGTCGTCGCCGCTGCCGCCTTCAAGTCAGCAGGACTGGATTTCGCGCCGCATACGGTTGCTGTCACCATGCCCGGTTCGCACCTGGATAAACAAGCCGTCGCCGAGAAATGGCTGCATCGCTTCGCCCTGTTCGATTGGGTGGGCGGCCGCACCAGCGAAATGTCCGCCGTCGGTTTGGTGCCGGGAGCACTGCAAGGAATCGACATGGATGCCATGCTCGCCGGCGCCGCCGCCTGTGATGAGGTGACACGCTGCCACGACACGCGCCGCAATCCAGCCGCCCTCTTGGCGCTCATGTGGTATGCCGCCACCGGCGGTAAAGGGCAGAAAGACATGGTGGTTCTTCCCTATAAAGATCGATTAATTCTCTTTAGTCGCTATTTGCAACAGCTGGTCATGGAATCGTTGGGTAAGCGCCTCGACCTGGACGGCAAGCGCGTCGATCAGGGCATCAGTGTCTACGGCAATAAGGGATCGACGGACCAACATGCGTATGTGCAGCAATTGCGCGACGGCGTGAACAATTTCTTCGTCACGTTCATCCGTGTGCTGGAATCGGGTGGCGCGCCCGTGGAAGTTCAGCCGGGCATTGGTGCCGGCGATTATCTGCATGGCTTTCTACTCGGCACGCGTGCGGCCTTATTTGACAACGAGCGCCAATCGCTAACGATCACCGTACGCCGTGTCGACGCCCGCAACATTGGCATTTTGATCGCCCTGTTCGAGCGCGCCGTCGGTTTCTACGGCAGCCTGGTGAACATCAACGCCTACCATCAACCGGGCGTCGAGGCCGGCAAAAAGGCAGCTGCCGCCGTGTTGGAGCTGCAAACGAAAATTGTCAAGGCCCTGTCTGCGACGCCGCGAACCGCCGAACAGATTGCCCGGGATATCGGCGCCGCCGATTCGGCGGAGACGGTATACCTGGTGCTTGAACACCTCGCTGCCAACCAGCGGGCGAAGATTTCTCAGACAACAGACACGAGGGCGGGGGCGGCGACGTTTTGCAAGGTGTAGAATCGAACGAGGCGGAGCATCTACGCTAGAGCCTCTCGAAGCATGGGCCTTGGCGAGTCTGTAAGGAACCGACGCCCATTTTGAACCGACGCCAATTTTTCTAGCCAACAAACGGCTATATTGAGGACCAAGAGATGTTTGTGGGGCCGTTGTTAGCGGCATTGCTGGTTTCTGCTGCTGAAACAGATAATTCGCGCCTGGCGGTAATTCGCACGCCAGCGGACTTCACCCTGACGACACAAGACGGCAACCCCTTCCGGCTGTCCTCGTTACGCGGTAAGGTCGTGCTGGTGAGTTTCGTATTCACCACTTGCAACGGCACGTGCCCGGCCACGACACATCGCATGGTCCTTGCCGCCGAAGCGCTCGCCAAGGCGGGCTTGCTCGATAAAGTGCATCTTTTATCGATCACCCTCGACCCGGCACGCGATAAGCCAGCCGTACTGCGCGATTACATGCGTCTGTATGATATCGAGGCGAAACACTGGACGTTTTTGACTGGCTCGCCCGAACAGATTGATAAGGTGTTATCGGATTGGGGCATGTGGGTGCGTCCGGCGGCGAATGGGCAACGAGACCATCCTTCGCGGGTGTTCTTACTCGATAGACGTGGACGTTTGCGGGAGATTTACGATCTGCAATTCTTTCGGCCGCGCTGGGTGCGTGAGGACGTGCAGCTGTTGCTGAAGGAAACCGAGAAGCGAACGGCTCAACCATGACAGAATTATCGCATTTCGACGAACACGGCGCCGCACGTATGGTAGACACCAGCACCAAGGCCGAGACGCTGCGCGAGGCCAAGGCCAGCGGTCTGGTGCGCATGGCGCCGTCCACTCTCGCCCTCATCCGCGCGCGCGGCCTGGCCAAGGGTGACGTATTGGAAGTCGCGCGTCTGGCCGGCATCATGGCCGCCAAACGCACTGGTGAGTTGATCCCCCTCTGTCATCCTCTGCCCATCACCAGTGCCGCCGTCGATTTCACGTTCGCTGGCGATGATGTACTCCGCATCGAAGCGACTGTGCGCGTCTTTGGTCGCACCGGCGTTGAGATGGAGGCGCTGACCGCTGTCAGCGTCGCCGCCCTGACCGTCTACGACATGTGCAAGGCCGTTGATCGTGTTATGACCATTGAGCGCATACGGTTAGAGGAAAAGAGTGGCGGCCGTAGCGGCGTCTTTCGGCGCGAAGATTGACGCTGCCGCCGCAGCTCCATAGGATGCAACGAGAATTGAAGTTTCGGCAACCTCATGCCGAACCTCTTACGAGCCGGAAGTGTAAGCGACGGCAGGCAATCCGTCACTTACGCTTCCGGCTCGTAAGAGGTTCGGTGGTGGACCCCTTATGAATTCCGTCACACTGGCTCCTCCGCCATTGATCGCCCCAGGGCTGGACCTGTATGCTCCCATCGCCGCCGACCTGGAGGAAGTCGAGCGTATCTTGGCCCGCGTCCTGAAAAATAAGCACCCGCGTGTCGCCGAGGTCGTCGCTCACGTCCAGCACTACCGTGGCAAACGACTGCGGCCGATGCTGTTGTTGTTGACCGCCCGCGCCTGCGGCCGCATGACTCCGGCACATCACGTCCTGGGCGCTGTCGTTGAGATGATCCACACGGCCACGCTGGTGCATGATGACGTGCTCGACGGCGCCCGCATCCGCCGCCGTCTGGCCACGGTCAACGCCGTCTGGGGCGTGCAAACCAGCGTATTACTCGGCGATTATCTATTCACTCATGCGTTTCACCTGGCCAGCACGCTTGACGATGCCCACGCCTGTCGAATGATCGGCGAAGCCACCGACCGCGTTTGCGAAGGCGAGCTTTGTCAGGTGCTTCAGCGTGGCAACCTCGATTTGAGCGAAGCAGAGTATTTTGATATTATCGATGGTAAAACGGCAGAATTGACGGCGTGCTGCTGTCATCTCGGAGCGCTGTACAGTGGAGCCCCGCCGGAAGTGGTGCAGGCGCTGGTGCGCTATGGCCGCCGCGTCGGCCTGGCGTTTCAGATCGCCGACGATTTGCTCGATCTGGTCGGCGAAGAGAAAATGACCGGCAAATCACTCGGCACCGATGTGGAGCAACAAAAACTGACCCTGCCGTTGATTTATCTTCTCAACCAAGGCGACAAGGCGTCGTCTGCGCGCGTCCGACAAATCCTGAGCAGTCCGGACAACCATAAGCGCGAATCACTGCGACCGTATCTGATCGAAGGCGGCGGCTTGGCCTATGCCCAGCGCCGGGCCGAAGAACTCGCTGCCGAAGCCCGCGCCGAGCTAGTGTGCTTGCCGCCCTCTCCCTGTCGCTCGATTCTCGAAGCGCTAACGGAGCGCGTTGTTCATCGGAATACTTAGGTATCTATCAGGGCTAACGAGCCCAGTGTTCCACCATGAGCCAAATCAGTCCGTTCGGCAGCAACATGGCTACCATCATACCGTAGGCAAGATCCAGCCACACAAACGAACTAATCGCGCCCAGATAAATCAGCGATACCAACGGAACAGCGATCAGTTTGGTCAGGAGCGACGTTTTTCTCGTCTTCAACGTTTGCCAGATCGAGCGCGCATCGCCGGTACTGGGGAAGGCGTGCATGGCGATCGACACGCCCAGCCAGATGAGGACGTAATCGAGCGGATCGCCCGCATCAAATTGAATCACCGGGATGGCCGCCGGCGCGGCGATCAAGGCACCGACCACTGTGTTCACAAGAAATGGACCTATTCCGATCCAGATTTGCTGATAAGGAAGCGCCGGCAGTTCATGCAGGACATAACCAGCAGGCTTGCCGAAGCGGAAATAACAAACCTCGAGCATGGCGACTCGGAACAAACGGCAAAAGAGCTGATGGGCCGCCTCGTGAACGATCACGCCGGGAAACGTCAAGAGCGCGATGAGTTCGCCGGGGATGAATGGTCTTTACTCGTTGATTTTAGGGGGTCGCTTGCTCTTGAGCGTCTGGATCGCCTGGTTCACTTCCGTAGCTACTTCAGACGATGTTTTATGTCCCTCCAGCCGATCGAGGATAGGGACGGCTTCCGTCACCTGTCCGGCGCGCAAGCGAGTAATCGCCAGCTGGCCCAGTGCAAGAGTGGAGTCGGGGAAGCGCTCGGCAACTTGTTCGTAGTGATCTGCGGCTTCGGCGAACCGTCCCCGCTGTTCGGCCAAAAACACAAACGGCCAGGATGATCGTGCAGCTTATCTTGATCCACACAGGGAACGGACGCCGACAAAGGAGATCGCGGCATTGGGCGCACAGGGACAATTCAAATCTTTTTTCCCTCTCCGTATTCCCGCAATGAGCACACGTAAGGGACGCCTCAGACGGTTGATCTTCGAATGCGGCCGCTTCCATAAGTTGTTCTCTCCCCCAGCAGCTTAAAGTCACCCTCTCATTTCCACGCTCCGCGTGGGAACGAGGGGAACTATCAGATGCCCACGCTAATCTACCGCTCTCGTCGGGCGCCTTCAACATCCAATTTGCGTTCATCCACAGCTAGTTCTCTATAGAAATCACACGTTCGCCGCGCGATGTTGGGCCAACCGAAGGAGCGCTCGACGCGCTCGCGCGCGCTCTGCCCCATGTGCCGACGGCGCTCCGGGTCATCGAGAAGGCGATTGATAGCGGTGGCCAAGTCGAGAGCGAAGCGTTCCGGATCGCGCGGCTCGAAATCGCCGGGGCCGCGCGGCTCGAATGGTACCAACAAGCCGGTTTCTTCTGCGAGCACCACTTCCTTGATGCCGCCGACCGCCGAGGCCACGACCGGCGTGCCGCAGGCCATCGCTTCCAGATTGATGATGCCGAACGGTTCGTAGACGGAGGGACATACAAACAGGGCAGCCTGCGAATACAGGGGAATGATGTCATCCTTGGGCAACATGCGGGCGATCCAGATCACAGCATTGACCGTGCGCCGCCGGGCTTCCTCGACCGCTGCTGTCATCTCGCGGTCAATCTCTGGCGTATCGGGAGCGCCGGCACACAGGACGATTTGCGTTCCCGGATGAATGTGCGGGATGGCGTGGACGAGGTGGATGATCCCCTTTTGGCGCGTGATACGGCCGACGAACAGAATGTAGGGTTGGTCTGGATTGATACCGTGGCGAGTGAGGACGGTGCGATCGGGTGTGGGCTTGTACTGGTCGAGGTCAATGCCATTGGGAATAACACGAATCCGCTGGCGCGGCACCCCGTAGAGCGCATGTACGTCCTCGCGCATCGCCTCAGAAACAGCGATAACGCCATCGGCGTTGCGATAGGCGGTGTGTTCGATCCATGTACTGGCCTGATAAGCGGTGCCTAGCTGCTCAACCTTCCAGGGGCGGTGCGGCTCCAGCGAATGCGTCGTCAGTATCAAGGGCGCGCCAGTCAATTGCCGGGCCAGGCAACCAGCCAGGTGCGTGTACCAGGTGTGGCAATGGATCACATCGATGTTACGCAGGCTGCCGGCCATGAGAAGATCACGAGCCAGCGTGTCCATGAATTTCTCATGGCGCGGATCTTGGCAGGGTAAGGTGAAGTTCGGCCGCACGCCACGAATCGTCAGATTACTTTCGTGGATCGATTGTTCGCCGAAGCAAAGGACAGTCACGTCATGTTGGCCATTATCCAGACGCGCCAGCTCGCGCGTGAGGTATTCAACGTGAACGCCGGCGCCGCCATAGACGTGCGGCGGATACTCATTGGTAAGAATGGCGATGCGCATTCGATCGGCTCTTTTTGAATACTACTGCAAGGAACCGCCAAGACGCCAAAGAAGCCGAGAAGCCCAGAAAAGACGAAACAAATCGAAGGGAGAGCTTTACTTCTTTCGTTTTGATTCAATCTCTCTGGGTTTTTCCGTAGCGTTCTTGGCGACTTGGCGGTTTTGTTAGAGCTAGCGGGCACAACCACCGGGTAGACAACAACCCATTTTCATGGTTATGGGTGCCGCGCAGTGACATGACGACTCTTAGGGCTAACGGACTTTTCCCTCCCCCACAAGGGGGGAGGAGGTTTGGTCCGCTAGCTCTTAGCTATGTCTATGTCATCGCGGCAGCCTTGGGATTGATAGCCCTCTCGGCCAACATGTTCAGCTTTTTATCGGTCTCCTTTTCCTCGGCAAGCGTTTCTTCGAGAAGGCGCGCGGCCTCTGACTTGCCGAGTCGCTGCGCGAAAGCACGTGCCGTACCATAGGCAGCAATCTCATAATGCTCGACGCGCTGCGCCGCTGCAATTAACCCCGCGTCCTTGACGTCTGGATCGCCCTTGCCGGAGACAATCTCTTCGCCTTCTTCGATTATCCCTTTCACCCCTTCGCAGGTTTTGTTCTTGGTGCTTTGGCCGATGCTCTGGAAGACCTTCTCCAAGCGTGTCACCTGGTTCTCTGTTTGACGAAGATGCTCCTCAAAGGCGGACCGGAGAGCGGGATCGTGCGCCGCCGCTGCCATCTTGGGCAGCGCTTTAGTGATCCGCTGCTCGGCATCATACAGATCCTGCAACTGTTCAACGAACAGGTCGTCGAACGTATTCAACGCCGCACTGCTGGTAAACAAAGCCATGCGCTCACTCCTTTTTGCTGAGTCTCCGTCCGGCCAACTACGTCCCCATAACGCAGCCCGATCCGGAATGGGAAACCATATATTGAAATGAGCAATTGAGGTGCCGATTTCGTCCTGCGTTGGCACGTTGGCAGCGTACCCCAGACAACCATCACCCGTCAGGAAGTCCGTCTCGCCTCATATGCATCCAGCCGCGCTCGATACTCTGCCTTTTCTTCCGCGCTTGCCAGTTCGAGAGCCTGTCGCTGGTGCTCGACGGCTTCGGCGAATTGGCCCGCAGCGGCATAGGCTGCGGCCAATGTGTCAAGAAAGCCAGCGACCTGCCCCTGTGTCTGTGCACAGGCTCGGCGGGCATATTCGATAGCTCGCGCCGGATCGCGTTGTTCGGGCTGTGGATGCGTCGCCCACAGCCAGGCAAGGTTGTTGCACGTGCGGGCGTCGTCGGGATAAAGACGTAATGCCTCCAAATTGTCGGCTATGGCCTGTTCGTAGTTGCCCAGCAGGGCATGGATGCGGCCGCGGTTGTGATAGAGCAGCAAATTGTTCGGTTCCAGATGCAGAGCGGCGGTGTAGTCGGCCAAGGCAGCGGCATAGTCGCCGCGGTCAGCGAAAGTATTGGCGCGGTTGTAGAGCGGCAGAGCAAAATCGGGAGCGGCAGCGAGGGCGGCAGTGAAATCGGCCAAGGCCGCCTCCAGGTCGCCCTTTTGACGATAGGCGTTGCCGCGATTGTTCAGAGCGGCGGCGTGGCCCGGATGGAGACGCAGCGTTTCGGTGAAGTCGGCGATGGCCTGGTCCAATTCGCCGCGCTCGGCGTGGGCATTGCCGCGGTTGTAGTAGGCTGGCACATGGGACGGTTCCAGGCGGATAGCGGCGGTGAAATCGGCGATGGCCTCGGCAAATCGGCCGCAACTGGCATAAACGTTGCCACGACTGGTGAGGACGCGAGCGTCGGCAGGATCGTAGCGCAGTGCCTCGGTATAATCGGCCAAGGCGCGGTCGAACTCTCCCAGCCGCGCATGGATGTTGCCGCGATTGCACAAGGTCAGCACGTCGGCAGGGCGGCGTTTCAAGACTTCGCTGTAGTCGGCCAAGGCGCGTTGGTGATCGCCGAGATGGGCATAAGCATTGCCACGGTTGGTGCGCGCGGCCGTATCATCTGGATCGAGGCGCAGCACCGTGCTGTAGTCGGCGATAGCAGCATCCCATTGGCCGCACTGAATATAGACATTGCCGCGCTGGAAATAGGCAGCGATGAAATCGGGGTCGAGAGTCAGAGCATGGTTGTAGTCGGCCAGCGCCTCCTCGAGCGCGCCGCGACGGACGTGCAGGTTGCCGCGATCGAACCAACTGGGGGAGAACTCCGGATCGCGGCGGATCGCCTCGTTGTAATCCGCCAACGCCTTGTCGAACTCACCCTTGGCAGCATAGGCCTCGGCGCGATGCAGATAAGCGATTTCAAACTCCGGGTCCAGAGCCAGGACTTCGGTAAAGTCAGCTATGGCCGCATCGAAATCGCCTACAGCGAGGTATTCCAGCCCGCGGTCGTCGTACAGAGGGACGCTCGGTTCGATCTTGAGGGCGGCGCTATAATCGGCGATGGCGCGCTCGTGCTGGCCCATGGCGCTATAGGCGGCGGCGCGGTCGCTCCAGGCATCAATATTGTTGGCATCGAGCTGGAGCGCGCGTGTGAAATCGGCGAGGGCGCGCGAATAGTTGCGGCGCAGGAAGTAGAGACCGCCGCGAGCCAGGTATACCCATAGGTTGTCCGGATCGAGACGAATCACCTCGGTGAAATCAGCCAGGGCGAGGTCGAGATTGCCCTTGGCCACGTGGTTGTTGCCTCGATTGAACAGCAGCATCGGATCGCGCGGCTTCAGACGCAGTGCTTCGTTGTAATCGGCGAGGGCATGATCGTAGTCTTTTTTTTGAGCATAAGCCAGACCACGATTAGCGTAGTCTTCGCTGTTGCGCGGCTCCAGGCGCAACGCTTCGGTGTAGTCGGCGATGGCAGCATCCAGGGCGCGGTTGCGTAGATAGGCCAGGGCGCGGCGGCGATACAGCGCCGCATCGTCGGGTTGCAGCGATAGCGCCTTGGTATAGTCGGCGATTGCTTTCTCCAGGTCGTCCTGACGAGCGTAGGCATTGCCACGGTTGATAAGCGCGGCGACTTGATGGGGATCGATCTCCAGGGTTGCGGTGTGTTCGGCGATGGTGATCTCGTGCAGGTCGTGCTCGAGGTGACGAATGCGTTCGCCGACATCGGGCAACTGCGCCAGGCGATCGAGCACGAGCCCCAGATGTTGCGGACGGGCACCGATGGTCCAGGCCGTGCAATCGGCGAGCAGTTGCCGCCAAGCCTCGGGCAAGCGCTGCCAATCGCTGCTGTCTGGATCGGCGCGGCCGGTCAGGGCGAAAACGCACAACTTGCCGAAGCTATAGATATCGGAGTGCGGGCCGACCCACACTTGGCCCTTGGGCCGAGCGATCCCTTCGACAGGAGCAAAGGGGATCGTACGGGCAACACTGCGGCCCAGGGCTGTCTGCGCGCAGGCATCGGGATTGCTAGCACAGGCGTGAATGAGAGTCCGCTTGAGTGAGAGACCGGTATCCAACAGTTTGACGCGCCAGCGTGGCGCGCGGGGGGGGCCAACGCCCCGGTCTTCGTCACCGGGAAGTTGACCTTCCCTGCGCGCCGCCAATAATACAGCCACCGGACGCAAGCTGCGGTGCAGAATGCCGCGGCCATGTGCTGCTTGCAGCGCCCGCGCCAAAGGCCAGGCGATGGGCAGCCAATCTTCCGGCGTCAGCGGTCCGTGTTGAGCGACATATTCAGCCAACGTCAGCCCCTCGGCGTATTCCAGCACCAGATACGGCCGTGCTTCGTCGCCGTCGGCACAGGCACAATCGTGAATGCGGATCAAGGCAGGATGATCGAGATCCTGCAAGGAGCGAATTTCACGGAACAGCGTGCCGAGAGAGCGTTCGAGACTGTCGGCCCGCAGCGTCTTGATGACGACATGCCGATTTTTCTCCCGCTCGCGGCACAGAAACGAGACGCCAAAGCCGCCGGCGCCAAGGATGCGCTCCGGTTCATAGCGCGCGAACGGAAACGGCTCGAAAGTGTCCGGATCAAGGACAACGGCGCGACGCAGAGCAGCCAGCGCTTCGCCCCAATCGCGGCGTTCCAGGGCAGCGCGATAAACGTTGTGATGGGCCTCGGCCTGCGAGATGGGATCGGCGACGAGGCGAGCCACTTCTTGAAAATCGTGTTGGCTCGCTTCGAGATCGCCAATGACGACTTCTAACTGGGCCAGGCTGTTGAGCAGGGCCGGCAGACGCCGTTGCTGCTCGATCGGTAGCTCGCGGAAGCGCTTGACGAGATCCTGCACTATTTCTCGTTCGCTATCGCGGCGCAAGGTCAATCCATCCCGTGGTCGAACCGCGCAGGGGTGCAGATCGTGTTGGCGCTTCAACTGCGCCACCGCCTCGTACAAATCGGCACAGGATTGACCGTGATCGTGCAGTTCCGCTTGCAGATCCAGCATAAGTGCGTGGCTGCCTCCAGGAGTTTGGTCTTTACGCGCATCATTGTATCAACGAGGCGCCAACCCGCAGCGCCGGCAAGGGAAATGTACGGATCCCTCCAGGCAGCGCTAGCATTTCGGGGGCGGAATGCTAAAATAAGGCCATTCCATCGCTCCGAACACTTGGGAATCGAGGGTCATCATGGCAAAAGGCGCGGGCAAGGCACGCAAGAAGCTGCCCAAGGAATTGGCGGTCGTAAGGGCGGACAACTGCACTGGCTGCGAAGCTTGCATCGAAGTCTGCCCGGTCGATTGCATTTACAAAGTCCCCGGCGAGGACCAGCCGACCTTGCAATCGTTCGTGGACATCGACCTGGAGCGCTGCATCGGCTGCGCGTTGTGCGAGCGCTGGTGTCCGTGGGACGCCATCGATATGGTGGACACAGTAGACGTGGCCGAGCATGTCGCCAACAAGGGCGGCCCGCCGGATTACGTGGCCAAGAACCAGGAACGTCTCAACGCCGTCGCCAAGATGCTCGCTGAACTTGCTATCGAGCAACGCGCCGCCAGTGCTAAGAAATGAGGAGCCAACACGACGCACACGGATAAAAGCAAAACTCAAGAGCAATTTGGATTGGTTAACCAATCGGCTTTTTATTCGTGGGATTCGTGGTGACTCTTCTTTCGGAAGGAGTCCTCGCCATGAAGGCGCTGACCTTCGACGATCTGCTGCCTTTAGAGGAATTTGCCACACGCCGCCTGGAGTTCTTTGAGGCGCACCGTCGCTATCTCGATCGCTATCGCCGTGTTCGCCTCGGCTCCAGTCTGACACTGCTATTCGAGAATCGACAAACCTTATGGTTCCGCTTGCAAGAAATTTTGCGCGTGGCGCGCCTGACGGAACCGCGACAGGTGCAACAAGAATTAGATCTGTACAATCGCCTGCTGCCGCAGCGCAATCGCTTGCAGGCCGCCCTGCTGATTAAGGTAGATGAGGCCCGGATGAGCGAAGAGCTGGCGGCCTGGCAGGATCTGCGCGGCGAGGAATTATGTCTGCATCTAGGCGAAGCACGTTATCCCGCCAACCTGCTGACCTGCCGTCCGGAGGACCGCTGCATCGGCACAGCACATTGGGTGCAATTCGTCCTCGACGAACGTGGCCGGCAGCTGCTGGGCGATTTCGATTGGCCTGCTCATTTCGCCGTCCGCCGGGCCAACTATACTCACGAGAGCGCACCCCTGGGCGACGAGGTGCGTCAAAGCCTGCTCGATGATTTACAAATGTCCGACCGTGACGGATAATCCGCAGTCCCAATACAGGCCGGCCAGCCGGCGTCGGCCAGTCGGTCGGCTGGCCGCCAGGCAGAGTCTGCCGCTGGATTTGGGCGTGGAGGAGGGCTTCCGTGCGAGCGGTTTTTTTCCTCCCTTTGTAGGGAAGGAAATAAGAAAACTTCCTCGGCGCTAACGTAACCCCGCTCGCCAAAATCCAGAGGGCCCCCTGTCAGGCAAACGTAGTTGACGCTGCCCCCTGTTTCCCGCCATAATGACAGAAGCATTGATGAATGTTCTTCTCTCGGCCCCAAGTCGGGAGTGGATTGAAACAAACTGTTAACTTACGAGGTCCGCAGCGTCCTAACCCCGATACGTCGTTGCAGTGGGAAAGGAAACGCCGCGGGCGCCTTTACCGATTTCAATGCGCCATGGGAATGACGGTCCCCGGTAAGGTAGAACGGAGATGCTTGCCGGGGTAGCGCCTGGCCCATAAGCTGGGCGAAAATTGAAACCAACAAACCGCATGACTCTGTTCTGCTTGTTGTGTGTGTGTCTGCTTCTGGTTGGACTGGCCGCCTGTCCCCAAGTGCGTGCGCACGCGGACGAGCTGTGGCTCCACTGGTTTGGGGTCCGTCAACTGGTGCGGCACTGGCCGTGCCGGCCTGTTCTTCCGGTCCCTCCCCGCAGTCCTCCACACCATTGCTGGCCTCCGCCTCGTGTCATCACGCGGGCGGGGCCGGGGTAGTCCGCGAGCCGGAAACCGAATTCGTCGTTTCATGTGCAACGATGAATCATGCACCGCCAGCTCGGGAGGTTCTGCGGGATCGGTTGAGGTTGCCCGTCCGTAGGCTCCTTTCCTTTTCTTCGTGCGATTGAAGGTTCTTGACGCCGCGGTCCCTAGAAGGAGAGGGCTGAATGGATCCGCTGTACGTGGTCCTCATCAGCTGTCTCGCGGCCCTGATTGGATTGGCGCTAGGTCACGCTGGCGCCCGTTTGCTGGATCGGTTCCGTCTGAAAAGCGTCCGCATTCAAGCAGAACAGATCGCCAAGAGCGCCCGCGAAGAAGCCGATAAAATAAAAAAAGAAGCCGAGCTAAAGGCCAAGGATGACCTCTATCAGCAACGCGAAGAGTTCAAACGTGAAACGGAACAAGTACGCTGTGAGCTGCGCGAGCAGGAACGCCGCTTGGCGCGCCGCGAAGACGGATTGGAGGAGAAAAGCCGCGATCTGCAAAGACGCGAACGCAACCTGGATAATCTCAAGAGCAAGCTGAACGAGCGCAAAAACGAAGTTGAAAAGCGCGCTTTGGAGATGGAAAAACTCATCGAACAGCAGACACGGAAGCTGCACGAGATCACTGGACTCAACCGCGATCAGGCCGAGAAGATCTTGATGGAGCGTCTGGAGCGTGAGTTATCCACGACCATCGCGGCCCGCATACAGAAGTTCGAGGAGCAGCTGCGGCAAACCGTCGAGGAGCGCAGCCGCCGCATTTTGGCGGCTGCCATCCATCGCTATGCCGCAGAACACACCTGCGACACCACCGTCAGCTCCGTGGACATTCCCAGCGATGACATGAAAGGTCGAATCATCGGCCGCGAAGGACGCAACATCCGTACCTTCGAGAAATGCACCGGCGTCGATGTCATCGTCGATGACACGCCCGGCGTTGTCATCGTCAGCGCCTTCGACAATGTCCGCCGCGAAATCGCCCGTCTGGCCCTCACCAAGCTGATTCAGGATGGCCGCATTCACCCCTCGCGCATCGAAGAAGTGGTGGCGGAAACGCAGGCGGAGATGGAGAAGCACATTTGGGATGTCGGCCGGCAAGCGGTGCAGGAAGCCAACATCGCTCCCTTGCATGACAAACTGGTGCAGCTGTTAGGCCGATTGAAATTCCGCACCAGCTATAGTCAGAATGTCTTGCAGCACAGTCTGGAAGTATGCCATCTGACCGGTATGATGGCCGACGAACTGGGATTGGACGGCCGGCTGGCGCGCCGCTGCGGCTTATTGCACGATATTGGCAAGGCAGCAGACCACGAGATGGAGGGCGGCCATCCAAAGATCGGCGCGCAGCTGGCCAGCCGCTACGGCGAGACCAGCAGAGAAGTGTTGCATGCCATCGCCGGCCATCACGACGATGTGACCATCGACCACATTTACACGGTCCTGGTCGCTGCCGCCGATGCCATCAGTGCCTCACGTCCCGGAGCACGGCGGGAGACGCTGGAGAAATATGTCAAGCGTCTGGAAGAGTTAGAAGCGGTGGCGTCGGGCTTTCCCGGCGTCGAGCACGCTTACGCCATCCAGGCCGGCCGAGAAGTGCGCGTCATCGCTAATGCTTCCCAGACATCAGACAGCGATGCCATCAAGGTCTGTCACGACATCGCCAAGGCGATCGAGGAACAGCTGCACTATCCCGGTGAGATCAAAGTCACGGTCGTCCGCGAAACCCGCGCCGTCGAATTTGCCCGCTAGAAGAAACTGAACCACAGAGACACAGAGAAGAAAAAGAGACACAGAGAAAAACAAGCAAAAGAGGTATAAAAGACAATCCATCTCTTTCTATCTGTTTTTCTCTAGACCTCTGTGGTTCATTTGTCCTTGGGGGTAGTATGCGTGTGCTGTTCATCGGAGACATTGTGGGGTTACCGGGGGTGACGTTCGTGCGTCGGGCGTTGCCGGTGCTGAGAGTGCGCGAAGGCCTCGACCTGGTGATCGCCAATGCCGAGAACGCCGCCAACGGCTCCGGGCTAACGCCGAACCTCTATCGCCGCCTCCGGGAAGCTGGCGTCGATCTGGTGACGCTCGGCGATCACGTCTACAAGAAAGCCGAGATCATCGCCACGCTTGAAAAAGATGAACATATTTGCAAGCCTGCTAATTTCCCACCCGATGCGCCTGGCCGTACGTTTGCCGTGGCCACGGCGCGCGACGGCACTGCGGCGGCTGTGATGTGCTTGCTCGGCCGCACTTTTATGCGGCCTGTAGATTGTCCCTTTCGCGCCGCTGACCGCGTGCTGGCAGCGCTGACGGAGCAAACACGCTGTATCGTGGTCGATATCCATGCCGAGGCGACGGCGGACAAGTATCTACTCGGCCATTATCTCAAGGGCCGCGTCAGCGCCGTGCTCGGCACACATACCCATGTGCCGACGGCCGATGAGCAAATCCTGACCGGTGGCACCGCCTTTATCAGCGACGTGGGCATGACCGGTCCGTATGACAGTATTTTGGGCCGCCGCATCGATCGTGTGCTGCCGACGACTCTCACGTTTGTCCCCAGCGCCTTTGAAGTAGCAACAAACGATCCGCGCCTGGCGGGGGTTATCGTGGATATCGACCCGGCGACCGGACAAAGCTCGGCCATCCGCCGCGTCATGGTCACGGAAGCAGATATTGTTACCAATTGGGAGGTGTAATGGTAGAAAATGCACCGATTCTTTCCTGTCAACACGCGGGTCTGACGATCGAAGGCTATTCGCGCGCAGCCGTGCAGACATATTGGCGCATTCCGGAATTGAAGATCGGTTTTGATCTCGGTGCGCAACCGTGGGACTTCATGGGCACGCCGACCTGGCTATTATCACACACCCACCTCGATCATGTTGCCGCTCTGCCGGTGTACGTGGCGCGGCGGCGCATGATGCGCATGGAACCACCGACGCTGTACGTGCCGGCCGCGGCCATTGAAGACCTGCGCCGTTTGTTGCTCATCTATCAGCGTCTCGATCGCGGCCGGATGCTCTGCGACATGCGCGGCGTCAACCCCGGCGATGAGATCGCACTGGCGCGCGAGCATGTCGTCACAGCTTTCGCCACCACACATACCATCCCCTCGCTCGGCTACGTTGTCTGGGAGCGGCGCTTCAAGCTCAAAGAGGAATATCACGGCCTGCCGGGCGAGCAGATCCGTGACTTGCGTCTATCCGGCGTGGCGGTGACGCGCGAAGTGCGGACGCCGCTCTTGGCCTACACCGGTGATACCAATCCCGCCGGTCTGGATGCCTATCCGCCGGTCTACGAGGCCAAGATCCTCATCACCGAGTTGAGCTTCATTCGGCCCAGCCACCGCCGCGAGAAGATCCACAAGTTTGGCCATATGCATCTGGACGATTTCATCGAGCGGGCCGATCGTTTTCACAACGAGATAATTATCTGTGCTCATTTGAGCACTCGTTATCATCCGCAGGAGGTCAAGCGCGTCGTGGAATCGAAATTGCCCCCATCCCTGCGTTCGCGCATTCGTCTGTGGCTATAAGTCTTTTGCTCGGCGAGCAACAGTATGCTAAAGTTTCACAAGCGGAAAAACCTCTACCAACCCGCCGCCAAGAAGGTGAGAAGTGAGGAGAAAGATAGGGTCTCCCTACTTTCTTGGCGGTGGGCCAAAGAAACGTTGCGCGATCATGAATTTTTTGCCCTCGTTGCCTACGTTCTTTATCGATCAGCCGTGGACTATCCCTGCCATTGGCGTATTGGTGGCGAGTTTGGCATTTCTGGTAGGCCGGCGCTGGCTTGTGGCCAATCCGGCCCCGACAGCAGAAAAATCAGCCGAAGAGCCAGCGACGCCTCTCTTGACCGTGACTTCGACGCTGACAAAACCGACCTGGACAGAGCGCCGTTCCGCTCCCCGCCGCAAGGCCGGCAATCGCGTTGAGGTCTACCTCACCGACGATACGAGGGAGACGCCTCTGTTGGGCTGGGTTGTTGATCGCTCGATGGGTGGCCTGTGCCTGAATGTCGAGGAGCCTCTCTGCGAAGGGACGATCCTGAATGTCCGTCCTCGCAAGGCACCCCAGACGGCGCCGTGGCTGGCTATCGAGATCCGTTCGTGCCGTCCCGAAGGCAACACGTGGGTAGTCGGTTGCTGTTTTCTCAAACCGCCCCAGTGGAATGATTTGCTGCTCTTCGGATGAGCTATTTTCCGCTTTTGGGTGTTCCTCTCGATTTGGGCGAGCGGCGCTGCGTCAGCCCTCGAGGAAGTTTTTCCACTCCCTCCCCCCTTGTGGGGGAGGGAAAAGATCGCTGATCCTCCCCCTGGTGGGGGAGGGAAAAGTCCCCTGGCACGTAAGCCCTCTGACATGCCCAAATCGAGAGAGAAACACCCCCGCTTCTGTCTTCCTCTTGACCTGCTTTCCATTCAATACTACTATGCCGCGCTGCGCGATCTCACGAGCCGGAAGCGTAAGCGATGGCCCTTCCATTACTTACGCTTCCGGCTCGTAAAATAGCTGCAAACGCAGAACCGAAGGCCGCTGAGGGAGCGGAATGCGAGGGCGTCGCTGGTTGCTGATCGGGAACCTCGGTTTGGGAAGCTGCCTCCTGGCCGGCTGTCTGCGCGCCACCCTGCCGCCGCAAGCACAGCGGCCCCATCCCAATGCTTCGATTCCCGCTGCTACGATTTCATCAGAAGAAGGGAAATCATCCCCGCCGCCATCGGATTACCTGGTTTCACCGACGCCGGTGCTTCCGCCGACCAGGCAGCCGCCTACGGCCACGGTAAAGATGGTGGAAAGCCCGGAGGAGAAAGCCGCAGAGAAACCTGTCGAACCGGTGGAAATGCGCATCCACTCGGAGGAGTCGTCCTCGCCGACCCCCCCACCCTCGCCTCCCTCTCCAGGAGAGCGGGAGGGACCGTCGCACGTGGAAACTCACCCTGTGCCCTTAACGCGCCCCGATGCTCCTTCCGTACAGATCCTCCGCGGCTTGCTGGATCACCGTCCCGAAGAGGAAATCAACGAACAGCTCAAGCCCTATGATCCGACCACACGCGAGGTTATGCTACTTTTGCTAACCAATGTCGTTCAACTGGAGCAAAATGGCGGCATCACCCGGATTTCGCCTCGTCATCTGGCAGCCTGGACGGATCGGCTCAACACCTTGACCGCTTCTTTGCGCAGCCGATCGCAGCTGATCCTGGAGCGCATGTGTTTTTGCAGTTACATCAACAATTTCGGCGACTTCGCGCCGTTGCCGGCGGAGCATACCTTTTTCCATCCCGGTGAGTTGGCCCATGTTTACGTGCAAGCGCGTAATCTCTCCAGCCGCCGCCAAGGGGAGAAATACGTGACCGTGTTGAAAGCTCGGCTGGAGATTTACGACGAGAACAGCCGCGATGCCCCGCCGATCTCTTGGAACTCCTTGCCGCGCGAGGACGTCAGCGCCTCGCCGCGTCAGGATTACTACATCAACTTCCGCTTTCAGGTGCCGCTGAGCTGTCCTGCCGGCCTGTATACATTGCGCATCACCGTCGAAGATTGGACAGATGTGCCGTCGGGCGCCCAGCAGGTACCAGAGTGGCGCATCGCTCGCTGTACCCTCGATTTTCGCGTCGGCGGACCCATCGCCCGTCCTGCCCGCCGCCGCATCGTCGAGGTTGTTCCGCACTAATGCCACGCCGCCGCTCACGCCGCTGGCTCGTTCGTCCTTATACTGAGACATCAAGGAACATCTTCCCATGCGCAGCATCTACGAGTTAACCACAGAAGAAGCCTATCGCTTGGCGACGGAGCATTTCGGCCATTCGTTGCCGCCGTTGGAAGCAATCGAGAACGAAGATTGGGGCCGCGATTACGTGTTGCAGCACTTCCAACAACACAGCGCCGAAGAGTTAGCCGCAGCCGGATTGACCTGGCAGGCACTTGCTGATCCATCCCACGACCCGGAAGCGTGAGCAACAACCCTTGCGTCGCTCACGCTTCCGAGTCGTGGGGTTCTGCGTATAATCCGGGCATGGACGCAACACCGCTTCAACTCACCTTCGAGGGCGGCACTCTGGTTATCACCGGCGCCACCCCGGAACGTTTGGCAGAGCTGCCGTGCTGCCGCCCTGATCCGCGTACTGGTGTCTTTCGCACCGAGGCGTACCACTATCGCGCTCTGGTCGAACATCTGCGCCGCCAGGGCATCGCCTATGAAGACAAGGCTCGCGCTTATCAGCCGACGCCATGGCCACTGCGTGCCAGCCGTGATCCATTTCCCCATCAAACCGAAGCACTCGAAGTCTGGTGGAAAAGCGGCGCGCGCGGCATCGTGGTGCTGCCGACCGGTACCGGCAAGACGTTCTTGGCCATCCTCGCCATTCACAAGGCGGCCCGGCCAGCCCTCGTCATCACGCCGACCATCGACCTGCTCCATCAATGGTACGCCGAGTTGCTCGTCGCTTTCGATGTTCCTGTCGGTCTCATCGGCGGCGGTCATTATGAGATTCAGCCGCTGACGGTCACTACTTACGATTCGGCGCACATTCACCTCGATCGCTGGGGCAGCCGTTTCGGCCTGGTCGTCTTTGACGAGTGCCATCATCTGCCCGGCCCATCATATTTGGAAGCGGCGCGCGGCAGCCTCGCTCCCTTTCGTCTGGGACTGACCGCCACTCCCGAGCGCCAGGATGGGCAGGAGCACCTGCTGGCATCCCTGATCGGTCCCATCGTCTATCGCCGCGAGATCAGGGAATTGGCCGGCGATTTCCTCGCCGAATATCGCACCGAACGGCTCTACGTCGAGTTGACGCCCCAGGAACAGCAGCGCTATCAACAGGCGCGCGAGCATTATCGCCGCTTCTGCTCCGAGCACGGCATTAACCTCAGCAGTCCCAACGGTTGGCAGCGTTTCATTCAGGAAACGTGCCGTTCGCGTGCTGGCCGTGCCGCTTTTGAGGCGTACCGTGAACAGCGCCGCCTGGTCCTGGCGGCGCCGGCCAAGATGCTGTGCCTGGAAAAACTGCTCGATCGTCATCGCCAGGATCGTGTGCTTATATTTACTTATGACAATGCCACAGTCTATCAAATCGCCCGGCGCTTCCTGGTGCCGGCCATCACCCATCAGACCAGGGCCAAAGAGCGCCGCCACATTTTGCAGGCGTTCCACCGAGGGGAGTATAATGTGGTTGTCACCAGCCGTGTCCTCAACGAAGGCGTCGATGTGCCAGCGGCCAATATCGGCATCATTCTGTCCGGCAGCGGCACGGTCCGCGAGCACGTCCAACGATTGGGCCGTCTTTTGCGTAAGCACGGCGACAAGCAAGCGCTGTTGTACGAAGTGGTGACGCGCGGCACCGTCGAGGAGTTTACCAGCGAAAGGCGGCGACAGCATCATGCGTATCAATAGCTCGTGCAAGGAGACGCACCCTATCGAACCCAATCGATCTCAATCGGAGAGTGGAAATACGCTATGCTACGGGGATACGGTGAGCATTGTCCTGGCTCCAAAAGCTGTCCAGAAGTTGACAACCCAACAGGACCAGCTACGCAAAGAAACGAACCGGCTTCGCGCGAAAGGTGGCTGAACGGCGTCGTGCATTTGAAGAAGCCCAGCGAGATTGGCAGGTCTATCATCGGATCGATCATCGGACCTGCTCCCCTTACATGTTTCTTATGCAGTCGATGCCGCGCGGCGAATCATTTATGCCATGAAGCTTACGTTCTTTTCTGGAAGCAGTCTTGAAGGGAACGAGTGAGAAAATCCAGCCATGCTCACTGGAAAAATGGTTGCCGTTCGCTATGCCCGTGATCGTATCATCCCACGTTACATCGACGTAAACGATCCGGGATGGCGCGAAGCTGCCGAGCGCTTGTTGATGCTGTTTCGCGGTCAGGAGGGGCGAACGCGCGGCGAGCTGGAAGAAGAATGGAACGAATTGCTCGGCGAGGGGCCGGGCCAGATCATCCATCAGGGATTGGCGAAATTGCTCGAAGATCGCTGCGAATTCGAGATTGTCTCCGGCCATCCGCCGGAAGAACTTCGCGCTGCGGTGTTCCGAGCAGCGGCGCGTCAGCGCCAGAAGCCAGCCGATCCGGAGGCCATGATCGAAACGCGCTTCGACCGTGCCGCCGTGCTGCATGAGGCGGCCAACGCGTTACGCCTGACGCCGGAGGCAATCGAGCAAGGTCTCTTTGCCGATCTCAAAAGCGAACAACGTCTCGTCCATTTCAAGGACATCAGCGCCGAGCACCTGTTGCAGCGCTACAATGTGGCGTTGGCGCAGGCGGTGTTGTATCGCTGCACACGCTTGCACGTCACCCTTCGCAATGAACCGCCGCAGCGCTATCGACAACTGCTGCGCCGCCTCAAGTTTCATCGGCTCATCTGTGCGATGGAGCGCATCGGCGAGAACAGCTGGCGTCTGCATGTCGATGGACCGCTCAGCCTGTTCTCTGCGACGCAGAAATATGGTTTGCAATTGGCTCTATTTTTCCCGGCCGTGCTGCTGTGTCGTGATTTCGAGATCCGCGCCGAGCTAAGCTGGGGACCGCAGCGTAAGCCGAAGATCTTCGAAGCGACACCCAGGGACGGGTTGGTTTCGCACTATACCGACGCCGGTACTTACGTGCCGCCGGAATTGGGACTGTTCGTCGAGCTGTTCCGCAAACGCGTGAGCGACTGGGACATCCTCGAAGAGACGGAACTATTTCCGCTGGGCAGCGCCGGCTTCTGGGTGCCGGACTTTCGTCTGGTCCACAAGGCCACAGGCCGCCGCGTGTTGTTCGAGGTGCTCGGCTTCTGGCGCCGCTGCAGTGCCGAGCAGCACTTGGCCCGTCTCCGGCAGCATGTGGCCGAGCCGTTCTTACTGGCAGTGTCCGATCAATTGCACATCGAGGAAACCGAACTGGAGGGTCTGCCGGCCGAGATCCATCGTTTTCGCAACATGCCGCTGCCGGACGAAGTAGCACGCCTGGCCGGCGAAGTGCTTAACGCCTGATTGGATCATTGGGCTACTGCTGGGAAAGATTCATCGTGACTCCCCGGAGCATCCCTGGCATGACGAATCGCATCCGCCGCATCGAGATATACAATCATTCGTTAGATCCCGTCTTGGCAGAAGTCTGGATCTCGGTATGGTCCGAATACCACACAGCGACGACCGAAGTGCGCGGCCGGCTCATGGGACCACGCTGTCTTTATTCCAGCACCGTCGAGGTAGCTTATCCGCTGCGTCCTCTGCCGCCCCACCAGAAGTCAGCGGACCGGGCCGATTTGACTGTCCGCGCCGTCATCCCTGAAGCGAATTTATGGGAGCCACAATGTCCTTTTCTCTATTACGGGCCGATTGAGCTATGGCAGGATGGCCAATGCTGCGATCGGATCCTCCTCAGCCACGGTTTGCGCTCCTTACAATGCAAGGAGCGCGGCTTGTACATCAATGGCCGGCCATTGACGCTGCGCGGTCGAAGAATCGCCCATTGTTTGGACGAGGAGGCGACATTGTTGCATCAGACGGGGTACAATGTACTCATCGTTCCGGTGGCGACGGACAGCCTTACTGTGTGGGAACAAGCGGATCGGTTTGGTTTTCTTGTGCTCGGCCAACTAGGGGAAGACACGGACGAGACACGTCTGATGGAGATGCTTCGTTCCCATGCAAGCTGCCTCGGCTGGCTGAGTGCCGAGTGCCGAACGCTGAACGCCGAAGAAGCAATCGATTGGTATATCAATCGAGCGCAATCCGGGGCTATGTGACATAATAGAAGCAGGAGGAAGCATTCATGTCATCCTCGCCAGGCAGATATTTCGGCTTGCTGCTTCTGTGTACGGCGCTTGTCCTGCTGCGAATACCGTTTTCGGTTTTTGGTTTTCCGTTTTCAGACTCTCCTCGATCCGAGCGTGAACCCGCACCGAAAACCGAAAACAGAAAAGCGAAAATGGAAAAGCTGCCCGCCGACGCCGTGATCGTCATTGGTGAACAAGCCAATGAAGCACTCGAGCTTCGTCCCAAGGCAGTCATTCTAAGGCCGGATAAATATCAGGAGTTGCTCGAGCAGATCGCAAAACTCAAAAAGCAGATCGAAAATATCAAGAATGAAAATGCGATGCCGCCCACACGCTGTCTTCTCCGCGGCAAAGTGGAGGCCGGCATCGTTCATCTGGAGGCCGAGTTCGCTGGCACAGCAGAGCATGCCGATACCTTGGTGTCGCTGGCGTGCTCGCAAGCGGGCGTATCTTCTGCGGAGACCGATGGCCATATGGCGCAGATCCGCCGCTCCAACACGGGTAGCTTTCTGGTACGAATCGACAAGCCAGGCGAATATCACGTCAAACTCGATTTGCTTGTGCCATTGGCCGGGCGCGAGGGCAACGGTCGGGGATTTGAGCTGGCCCTACCGCGTGCGGTCATTACCCAGCTGGAATTGGATCTGCCAGTCAATTGCACGGACGTTCGTCTCGGCGGTCAACTTCTCAAAGATCTGCAACTTCCCGGTCTGGAGCTGAAGAACAATCGTCTCCGCGGCAGTCCTGGTCAGGGGCCGGTGGACAAGCTTGATCTGTCCTGGAAGGAAGTGCATCCTTCCACGGGTGAACCGGTGCGGATGGCGGAAGGACGTATTCAGGCACGACTCGATGCAGCGGGGTTGACGACCCAGGCCGATTTGAGCTTAACGGTCGAAGGAGCACCGACGAAAGTCTGGCGCCTGCTTGTGCCACGCAATGCGGAGATCAAAGTGCTTCCGTCCGATGAGGAACCTCCCATTGAATATCGTATCGAAACAGACGACAAGAAATATGCCTTTGCTTCGCTGCGGATTATCCATTTGAAGGAAGCGAGGAGCGAGCCGCTTCATGTTCAGGTCAAGCTCCCGACATTGCCGCTGCCGCAGCGCGGCGCAGCGATGTCCATTGGTCCTTTCTTCGTCTTCGATGCCGCCCGGCAAATAGGGACTGTCGTGGTGCGTAATCAGGTACGCAACCTGCATCTCGACTATCACGCACATGGCGACATGCAGCTGCGCCGCCAGGAAACAGAAGATACGAAGGGAGAAGCACCGGCCACGGTGACGACCCTGGTGTACAACAACGTCCCCGTAGTGGAGGAGCCGCTGGGGGCAACCGGCCCGAAATCGCGGTCCTGGCTGGATCTGGAAGCGGTCAAGATGCCTGCCCAGGTACGGATGCGCGTAGCGCATACCTTAACACTCCAGAGAGCGCCAGACATGGCGGGGGATCGCTCGTCCTCGGCAAACCGGGCGCTCTACTGGCAGATTGTCACGACCCTCACTCCGGCAACGAAATGGACGGATGTGGAGCAAATCAAGATCCTCGTGCCGCCCGAGTGGGAGTCTGCCGACGAAAACGTTTCGGTGGTCCGGAACAGTAATCCGCGGTATGTAACGATCCCTTCCGCATTTCTCCGTGAAGCTCCTACCCAATCGCAGCGGTTAGGAGGGCGTTATAAGGTCCATTACAAAGCCGAAGAGCATGCCATTCTGAAACTGCCGCAACCCCAGGGAACCATCGAATCGTGTGAAGTGAAACTCGAGGCGCCTGCCGATGTTGAGGTGGTCCTGAATAACGCCGAGCAAATCAACTTGGAATTAAGCCGGCAGTCGCGGCCCAATGAGCAGACGTGGCGCAGCCGCGGCACGCCAGCGGAAGAGTTGGGGATCGACGTGAGCTGGCGGCCCTATCGGCCGGAGCTGCGTGTCATGTCGGTGGTGGATCTGACGTTGAACGGCAATCGCGGTGAGGTGCATCATGAGCTGCGGCTGCAATTGCCGCCGACGCCTCCGTCTTTTGTGACGGTGCGTGTGCCAGCAGCTATCGGCGATAGTCTGCAAATCCAAGACGGCCAGGGGCAAGAGATACGTGCGGTAAAATCCGATTCTTTGGCGAGCGGCCAGCGTCTGCCGGGTGGCGAAGCCGATTCGCCGCCAGACTTCGGCCGTTCGCCTGCGGCGAGGTTTCGCATCTCGGTGCCAGCCAAGGAGGGCGGGAAGGAGTGGCACTTGGTGCTGCGCTATACGACGTACCTGGGAGAAAAAAAACGAGCGCCGCGCGCGGGAGAGCCGTTCGCTGTGCCATTGGCGGTGCTCGAGCAGGCGACATCCGGCGATCTCAAGGTGCGCATCTGGAGTGAGCCGGGTTATCTGCCGCAAGCGGCCAGCCCGCGCTGGGAAGAACAGAACATTGAGGAAATCAAAGATCGCCCTTTGCCGGTGCTGGTATTGCGCGCGGCCAAGTACGATACTCCCTTGCGGCTTGTTCTGAGTGAGCAGGCAGTGGGTTTTTCGGCCCTTATCGAGCGGGCGCTGATGCGCGTGCATCTGGAGGAAGACGGTGCTCAGCGCTGGCAAGCGCGTTTCCAGATCCGCCAAATCGCCAATAAAAGTCTCGACCTTCTCATGCCTGCTCCCGTCGCCGCGCTGAACGCTCGGTTCTTTTTCAATGGCCACAAGGTCACGCCCATCCTCGTCAACAGTAAGGGCGAGAGCAATGGCGGCGGCAACATCGCTCGCTTGCACTTGCCGCGCCTGGAGGACCGGGAACGATCGGGAAGCGTAAGCGACGGTAAGGCAGCCGTCGCTTACGCTTCCGGATTGTTGGAAGTCTTATTTCAGGCGCTGCCGCCCGGCAGCGACAGCAGTGCCTTGCACACCACCTTGCAGCCGCCGCAGATACTTCGAGCTGCGGCAGTGCCGGCTTGCTGGTATGTGAGCATTCCTCCCCATCGTGTGTTATTGGCGCCGGAAAGCGCGCCGGAAGTGGAGCGCATCTGGATGCGGCGCGGCTGGTTATTGACTGCCGCTCTCGCCGTGCCGCCGGAGCTGCGCTCTGATCATGAGCCGGTTGCCCTCGTGTGTTGGCAGGACCAGAACGCGCCGATTGTCCTGACTCATGCCCCGCAGCTGGCGTGGCTGTTGGTTTGCTCGCTGGGCTTGTTGATCATCGGTTGGGGACTGTACGGGTTGGCGCGGCCGCAAGGCAATGAGGGAGGCCGCCTGGCTGTCTGGTTCTGGCCACTGCTTGCATTGCTAATGTTGGCAAGCGCCGTTGCCGCGCTGTTTTGGCCCACGACACTGGGCGCCATCGTCTACGGCTGTGAGCCAGGTGTGGTGGTGCTGGCAGCTGTCATAGGGGTGCAATGGCTGAGGCACCAACGCTATCGCCGACAGATTGTTTTCTTGCCGAGTTTCAGCCGGAGCCGGGCCGGTTCTTCGCTGAATCGCAAAAACTCATCTATTCGTCCACCAAGCGGTGAACCGTCCACCGTCGATGCGCCGCCGCCCAGCGTAGGATGACAAGGTGGCCGAGTGACAGGGAGACCGTTGATGGCGAAAGCATGCGCAACACTATCGAACAGCGAACGACCCTGGTTTTTCGGCGCGGGCGGCTCCTTATGCTTTCTCGCCCTTCTACCTGCCATCCTGGTCTTGGGACTCCTTATCCCCTTGTCTCTGTGTCTCCTTGTTCCTTTGTCATGCCATGGCGAAGAAGAGGATGGGATGCCGACGTTCCGCCGGCTCCTCTTGCCGCCGGAGCGTTTGCCGGAGGAACTGAAGCGTGTTCAGGATGGCGTGTTGGTGCGTCTGCCGGCTCCTGAATTTGATGCGCTGGTTGAGCGTGCGGCCCAAGCAGTCAAACGCAAGTTTCCGCCGCGGCTCTTGGAAGCGCGCTATCACGCCATGCTCCAGGAGGAAAGCCTTATCGGCGAAGGGCAGTGGAAACTGATCTACACCGGGCCAGGACCGGGACTGCTAAATTTGCAGCCATTTAATCTCGCCTTGCGGCAGGCCCGCTTCGAGAATGGAGACGCCCGGATTGCTGCCTTCGATGGCAAGACTCCTGCACTGCTTGTTGAAACGCCCGGTGAACGGATGGTATCGCTGGACTGGTCGGCGCGAGCCGAGTCTGGCCCAGAAGGCTTGCAGTTTCATCTGGAGGTGCCGTCTTGCCCCGTCGTGCTTCTGGAATTGGATGTGCCTGCCGGCCGTGCCGTGGCGGTCCTTAATGATAGTGCCTTGCTGTCCGGTCCACACGAGGCGGAGGCCGCCAACCTCCGTCGCTGGAAAATCGTTTGCGGCGGGCGCCAGCGCACCGAGCGCCAGCGCATCGATATTCGCATCTACCCCGCTAATCGACCCGATGCCAGTGGAGACTCGCCGCCGGCTCCTTTCATCCATCAGAAGATCACGCAGAAGCTGCGTCCAGAAGGACTGGATGCCACATTCGAGCTGACGCTGGATAGCTCGCCGCAGGGCATCCGCGAGTTGATTTGCGAATGCGATGCCCAGCTGCGTCTCCGCGATGTCATCGGCCCCGGAGTAGATCGCTACGCGTTCCAGGCGGGCGATGAGAATAAACCAGCGCGGCTGACGGTCCGCCTGCGTGAGCCGGTGCATGCGGGGACGTGGCAAATCCTTTGTCTGGCGCCGCTGAGCCATTCGCCATGGCCCAGTGGATCACGGCCGATTGCCTGGCGAAGTCCCGGCCTGCGGTTGGTCAACGCCGTGCCGCGCGGCGAGACGCTCACGCTTTGGCTTCATCCCGATCTGCGCGTCGAGAGCTGGGATCCCGGCAGCTTTCGGCTCAGCTCGTTAGACCTCGATCGTGCTACGGGAGGGCAGGTCTTGACCCTGTTAGGCGGTGGATCGATCGAACCGACGCGCCGGCCGACCGCTCGCCTGCAAGCATACGGGGTCGAGTTTGCCACGCATCAACTGACCTGGTGGCGCTGCGATGCCAGCGGTATGGCCCTGACCGTGCAAATCGGCTGGGAGGTAAGTCAGGGCCAGCTTTTTCAGCTGCCGGTGTTGCTGCCCGCTGGCTGGAACGTCGAGAAGGTCGAGATGGCTCCTGCGGCTCTGTTGCGCGACTGGTATGTCCGCAAGGCTGGGGGGAATGCCACCCTGTTCGTCAATCTCGCCAACCCGATTGAGCCTTCGCTGCGCAGACTGCCGGCGTTGACTGTGCATTTGCGGCCGGCCAATCCTGGTCCATTCACGGAAAAACGGCTCCCCTTTCCCGATGCAGTACCGCTCGGGGCGCGCTTCCGCGAAGGGGCACTGGCGCTGGATTGCGATGAACAGCTGTTCCATCTTCAGGTGCATACCAGGGCGGAGCGTACAGAGCCGGAGAACGAAGGACCGTGGGGGCAAAGACTACCGGAGTATTACTATCGATATCGTGGACAAAATGTAACTGGCGAAATCCGAGTCCAGGCACGTCCGCCGCGCTTGCGAGCCCAGTGCCACAGCGAGGTTTTTATTACCCGCGGCGAAGCGATTATCGAAACACAATTGCTATTGGAAGCAGAGTCCGGCAGTCCCAACACGATCGAGCTATCGCTATCAGCCGGCAACGGCGTGGGCTGGCCATGGCACACCGAAACGCTGCCGCGCAGTGATGAGTCGGCGGGCAATCGTGTCCGCCGAGTCGAGCGCGTCTACCGCACCGAAACATCCCACATCCTCCATCTGCTGGCGGCGTCTCATCCGCTGCAAGCTGCCGCCATTGAAGCGGCCCGACCGACCGACGAACGCTGGCGTCTGACGTTGGCCCGGCCGCTGCGCCTGCGCGAGCCACTCCGCCTTCAGGCACGACGTCGTTTGCAAGCGCACGACAACCGCTGGGACGTGCCGCTGCCGGTTGTTCTTGGCGCTGAGCACATGGAAGGCGAAGTGGTGCTGCATCTGACGGGCGCCGGTCCTGTACGCGTGCATAGTATTGGACTGCATGAAGCTGCTTTCCCAACCGAAGGAGACGCGGCACCCTGGCGCACTTTCCGCTATGGCCAAGAGGAAGTCCATCTCATCCTTGCCGGCGAAGTGCGAGCCTTTGGCCGTTCCGGTGAAACGGGCATTTCACCTGTCAGGGGGACGATCGAGAGAGCGTATCTGATTACCTATGCTGGCGTGAACGGCACCTTGCGCCATCATTTTCTATTTCAGATCGCTAATTGGGGGGAGCGCCGTCTGCCGTTGCGTTTGCCTCCCGGTTCGCGGCCCTTGGCTGTTCAGATGGATGGCCGTTGGCTGCCGCAACTTCTTCCGAGTTCTCTGATGAAGCCTGGGAACGACGAAGAGGCGATTGAATTGGCTTTGCCGGTGCCGGTCCGCGCCGATGCTCCCTCCGGAGATAATATACACCAATTTGAGATCGTTTATACGCGCATAGTACCATCCGGGGTGCTCTGGCAGTCTCTGGATGCTCCTGCCCCGCAATTGCCGATCGCTCCGCTTGCTTTTTGTCGCCTCTGGCGTCTGCCGCCACAGTTGACACCGCTGCGTCCAGGACGTTACCAATCCCTACCGGGCACGGACAATGTGAGGGAGCTAGCAGCACTGCCACACCGCCCAACAGAACTGTTCCGTCCCCCCGGTTGGTGGGCGCCTCTCGATCTACTGCGGGAAAAACCACAGGCGAGTGCACGCGCAGCCCTGAAACAGATTAGTCAGGAGCTGCGCGATCGGCATGTCGATCAGAAGATGTCTCTGCGTGAATTGGTGAGCGAATTGTCTTCTCTCATTCCCATGCTCCGCGTGGAAACGCATCGCTACTCCCTCGTTCTTGACGACCTGGCTTTGCGCGAAGCAGGAGTAAGAGCGGAGACGCGCTTAACTATCCAGCGGTCATCTTCGATCGGTGAGATGCCGGTTCCCCTGGCGACGACCGGCGAAACGCCGACCTCATCGATAACATGCACGATAATTGCTGTGCCGGGGCGTTCGGCCATCCTGCTGACGACGAACTGCGGACGCGGTGCGGTGCTGCGCGAGCCGTTCTCCGAAGAGGTGGAGAATGCTCTGGCTGAGGCAGCACAGTACGGGCAAGACATTTCCGGGCGCTTTCGTTCTGCCCTGAACTGGCTGCATCCCGAAAGCATCGCTACCTCAGTTGGCGCCGGACCGCGGCCACTTGATTTCGACTATAAAAGTCGTGAATGGAGTGAATGGGAGCCAATCGCCGGTGTGGCAGAAGAGCGGATGATTGTGGTGCATCGCGGTGGGGTGGCGGCCCTGGGATGGGCACTGGGGCTGTTGGTTCCTCTATTGTTCTGGCTACTGTGGCGGCGGATAGAACACCGTTTGACGCTCCTGCTGTTGGCTCTGGCCTTGTTCGGTTTGGGCGTGCTGTGGTTGCCGGCGGCGCTGCACGATTTGGCCTGGTGGCCGTTGCTGACAAGCGGCGCCGTCGCTGGGTGGAGTTATTTGTGTACTATTGTCCGCCAACCGATGAGTCCGCAATCTTCCTCCCGCCAATCGAGAAATGCCACGTCCTCTGCGGCAATCATCGGAATGCTGATCCTGGGCTTTCTGGGCTGGCATGGCCGCGCCGCTACGCCAGCGCCGGCCACAGTCTATCTCATTCCGCCATCGGCCGACGCGCCGGACAGACAAACCGTGTTGGTGCCTGCGGATCTCCTCGATCGTCTCCAGGTACTGGCGCGGCCTGCGCTGCTGGCGCCCGGTGGGCCGCAGACGGTGCTTCTGGATGCTTCCTACGAAGGTCAGCTCGTGGACGAGGGCAAACAGGCGGAGTTCACTGCGACCTTTTCCGTGCATAGCTTGAGCGATGAACCATCTACACTAACAGTGCCACTGGATGGCGTTGGGTTGGTCGGCGAGGTGTTGCTGGACGGCGCGCGGGTTGCTCCTCTGGCCGCGCCGCAAGCAGGTTATTCTCTTCCGATACGCGGCCGCGGCCGACACAAGATCGAGTTACGTTTCCGTGTCCCTGTAGTCGGGACGATTGAAGATCGTAATGTGCTGTTCACGGCTCCGCCTTTACTACGAAGCCGGTTGTCTTGGCGTGTTCCGGACGGGGCCGTCGAGCCGCAAGTGCTGGTCAAAAACGGCGCCCAGTGGATAACGCGCGACAGCAGCGGCCAACGCCTGGAAGCGGACCTCGGTGCGCTGCCGCTACCGGTGCATCTGCACTGGTATCAGCCCAATCGTCCGACACGCGCGAGTTATCAGGCTGCCTACTTGTGGGACCTCGGTCCTGAAGTCAACCGCTTGACCACTTGGCTGCGCTACCGCGTTGAACAAGGAGCAGTCCAAATGCTGGAGGTGGAGCTGCCCGCCGAACTGGAGGTCAGCTCGGCCAATGCGCAGCGCACCCTGTCGCTCTCACGGCAGCCCTGGCGGGCGCGCTTCCAGCTGCGCGACTGGCATGTCACGCGCGTCGGCAATCAACGCGTGCTGCATCTGCGTCTTCCGTATCCCATCAGCGGCGATTTCCAGGTAATACTGGAATTGCTGCCGCGCACGCCGCTGACTTCGCCTGTAGCCCTGCCGTTGCCGTCGCCACGCGGCATCCGCCCTGGAGGACCGCACTATCTGGCCTATCGCACCCAACCAGGTTTGAATGCTCAGCGCGAGACGTCGCAGAATCTCACGCGCATCAGCAACAAAGAGTTCGCCCCAGACTGGCTGGGAGGACCGAGCCTGGAAGCGCATTTCCAAGGCATCGCCTACCGCATCCCACCCGATCGGCTGCCACAGCTGATCCTGCGCCTGGAACACAGGCCGCCTGTGATTCAGGGCGAGGTCGATGTCACCGTCCGGGTCGGTACGCAGCAGGCCGAGATTGAGGCTGTCGCCGATGTCACGACGCCTAATAAAGATCGCGCTGCTCTTGAGTGGGAGCTGCCGCCACACTGTGTCCTCGCTGCGGCAGCCGGTGAGGAGGTGCGGAGCTGGAAGCAAAATGGCTCGCGTTTACTGATATGGCTGAATCGCACGACGGCGAAGACACGAATTCATCTGAGTGGTTGGTTGCCGTTGTCTCTCCACGACGGCCGGCCTCATCTCGAGCTGAACGGCCCGCGCCTGCTCTACGCGGATAAGCAGTATACACGCCTTCATCTCACCACCGCCGATGATCTCATCTTGGCAGCCGTGCGGACGCGAAACCTTCAACCGGCAAGGAGTCGACGTCAGCCGGCTAACGTCGGCCGATCGACTATATTTGAGACATTTCATTCATATTATAATCTGGAATGTCAAGTACAGGCTGCCGCCAATGCGGTTGCAAAAGTATTGACGCTCGCCGAGGCGGCCGACCGCGAACTGTGTTTCACGACCACGGTGGATTACACCGTGACACACGGCGAACTGCGGCAGGTCCAGCTGCGGCTACGCAACTGGGAGGAAGAGAAAGTTGAGATACAGGCGGAGCGCGTGGCGCTCTGGTCGGAACCGCGGCGGTCCATAGGAGGTCGTTCCTGGCTGCTGCCGCTGCAAGCGGGCGTTCGCGGACATTATCAAGTGGTGCTGCACGGCCGTATGCCACTTGCCAAGGCGGCTGGAGGCGTGCCGATGCCGGAAGTGCTTGTGCAGGGCGTGGAACGGGCCGAATATTTCGTAGCGGTGGCCGGCGGCGGGCTGACCGGACAGGCAAAAGGAACCTTTCAGACTCTAAAATTGCCGCACCAGGCACTGCAAGCAATTTGGCCCGATGCAGCGCAACGCTTGGAACGCAATAACGGACAAGCCTGGCGCGTTGGTGATGCGGAGTGGCAAGTACGTTTGCTGCCGCAGCTGCGCGTGCTGCAACCGACTCCCGCTCGCCTCTATTTGCTGGAGCAATGGGCGGCGGCAAAGGATGGTCGGCGCTGGCTGCATGAGGCGCGCTGCTGGCTACATCATGAGGCGCATGCCGATCTTGCTATCGATTTTGCCGCGCCGGTCCGTGTCTTCGCCGTTGCCATCGATGGTGTCGAAGGGACGCCGCTCCAGCCCAGTCCCACACGGCTATGGCTACCCTTGCCGAGCCAAGCTGGCGTGCGCTGCATCCACTTTCGCTGGCTGTACGATCCGCCGGAGCCGCTGGATCGTCCCAATCTGACTCCGCCGCAGTTGGTCGGTGCGGTGAAGGGGCCGACTGTGTGGACCGTAACGGTCCCGCCGGGTTGGCAGGCTGTCCTTACCGGCGCTGCGAACTGGCAAGGCGCAACGCGCGAGGCTGCCCTGGCACTTTGGCGTGCCGACGTTCAACTCCACATCAGCCAGGATCTGGCCAAAGAGCGGCGGGACAATGTCGCCTCATCGGCCCTGGCTGCCGCCCAGCAACGCTTCACCCTGTACTGCCGTCACGCCCAGCAGGCGCTTGACCTGGGTGCTGGCGGTGCGGCAGGACCACAAAACCACAGCCTGACCGATTGGTTGGCAGAGCTGCAAGCCAACAATCGCCTCTTAAAACCCGAAATACGGAATGCCAAATCAGAATTGGACAAGGGAGGTCCCGATTGCAGTCTTCGCATTTCGGATTTCGAGAAATCGGCAGGCATTCCCACGTCGGGACAAGTACTGCCGGGCGCGGAACCGCCGACTTTCCAGCTCATTTCGCGGGAGAGGCAACAGATACGCCAAGCTCTTGCCGCTTCCGGACAGTGGCTCGGCGCTCTGGCAATCCTATGGATCTTATCTACTTGGCCATTCTTATCGGCACGCCTGCACTTGTTCTGGCCAGAGCAGATTGCTCTGCTTGGTGCGATCGGTTGGCACCTGGCGGGGCCAACAGTGCTCGTGCTGGGATTGTTGCTTATCGCTGCGTGCAGCCGCATTTTTCTGGGGGTCCGTGGTCTGCGTACATTCCTCCGCAAACGCCGTCAGCAGCCAAGCACCATGACAGCCGGTAACGGCGTTGTGGAATGAGTCATTGCGGCGTCTGCTCGATCTGAGCGATGACGGCGCGCATTGCCGACAGAAGATCCGGAAACGGTTTCGTGGTTTGGTAGGTTTTATTCACATGGGGATTGCTGGGATTAGGAATGCCACAGGCGAATTTCCACTCGCCATCATCCTGGCTCATGCGCTGCCAGGTGACGCGGTGTTGTTTGAGGAATTGCTGGGCGTCTTCATAGGTTCGAATCGTAGCGGCGGACCCACCGGATACGGGGGAGGTTGTCAAACTGGCGGGGGTTCCAACTATCTGGGCTGGCTCCGGATTGCCGACATGGACGGCCGGCGCGGCGCCGCGCGCCGCGCCTGTTCCTCCTCTATCCATTCCATTGAGGGAAGGAGAAGGCGGGGCTGGCGTAACCGGGTCTCCGGCCATACGCAAGCTGCGTGGGTTTTCGGGCGTCGCCGTCTCCCCGCCAGCTACCGGCGCCGTACCCGCTGCTGTGTACGACGACGGCAGTGCCGGGATGGGGCCGGAAGTCGCCTGGACTGTCGCGTTGCTTGGAGCGCTCGGCGTTTCCATCGATTTCGCTGGGGCATGAATACCCAAAAGTGGATCGCCTTGTAATCGGTTGCCGAAATTGCTCTCGCAACCGGCTGCCAGGCACAAAAGGAGAAGAGCAGAAGAGGAGAAAAGGAGAAAAGGAGACGGAAAGCGGACGTTCTTTTTCCTTTTCTCCTTTTGTCCTTTTCTCCTCTTTGGCATTGTTGATATCTCCCGCCCCTTGACTCGCTTGCCGCGCCGGCTAGATTGTCGCAACCTGCCGCCGCGCGCTCGACCGAAGCGGCAGCAAGGTCATAACCTACTTTGAGGAACTAGACAATGGCAGCTTTTCGCATCGCTGTAATTGGCGGCGACGGCATCGGGCCGGAAGTGATCGATCAAGCCATCCGTGTTGCCGACGCCGCTCGCCGCCGCGACCAAGCCGTCCTTGAATGGAATCGGCTGCCCTGGAGCTCTCATCATTATCAAAAGACGGGACAAATGATGCCGCCCGACGGCTGGGATATCCTTCGCCGGCACGACGCGATTCTTTTAGGCGCTATCGGCCATCCCGATGTGCCCGATCACATCACGCTGCACGGCCTGTTGCTGCCCATGCGCCGCCGTTTCGATCAATACGTCAATCTTCGCCCCGCTTATCTGTTCGACGGCGTGCAGTCGCCGCTGCGCGACAAAGTGCCTGGTTCGATTGACATGGTGGTTTATCGTGAAAACACCGAGGGGGAATACGCGCCTATCGGTGGCCGGCTTTATCAGGGCACACCGCATGAAATCGCCATCCAAACCAATACCTTCACCCGCCGCGGCTGCGAACGCATCATGCGCGCCGCCTTCGAAGGCGCCCGCAAACGCCGCAAAAAAGTCACCTCCATCACCAAATCGAACGCTCAGACGTTCGGCATGGTGTTGTGGGACGAGGTGTTTAAGGATGTCCAGCGCGACTATCCCGACATACAAGCCAACTCGCTCTTAGTCGACGCGGCAGCCATGGATTTCGTGCGCAAGCCAGAAACATTCGATGTGGTGGTGGCCAGCAATCTCTTCGGCGACATCTTGACAGATCTCAGCGCCATCGTCACTGGCAGCATGGGGTTGGCGGCCAGCGGCAACATCAACCCGGAACGCACCTATCCCAGTATGTTCGAACCAGTCCACGGCTCGGCGCCCGACATCGCTGGCAAAGGCATCGCCAATCCGTTGGCAGCGATCCTGTCAGCGGGGCTGTTGTTGGAACATCTCGGACTCGACAAAAGTGCCGTTGCCTTGCGCAAAGCCGTGGCCGATGTACTCAAGGCTGGTGTCCCGCGCACTCCCGACCTCGGCGGCAGCGCCAGCACGGTCGAAGTGGCCGATGCTGTGCTGGCTGCTTTGCAAAAGGTTTAAGGTTTAGGATTATAGGGAGAACGGTCTCCCTATAATCCTTCGGGGCCAGAGCGCCTTGCAAGTAGGTGTAGCGGCTATAGGTCTTCCTCCCTCCCCCCTTGTGGGGGAGGAGGTTTTGTCCAGTAGCTCTGAACTCGGAACCCTAAAACCCTTCAAAAAATCGGTCTAGCATTTCTGAGCGATTCTCGCCATAACATGGCTCTTCCTCTTCGGAGGAAGCGTTGCTTCTTTCACTCGGGAGTGGAGGCCGATCATGCGGAAAATCGCAGGAGTCGTGGGCGTTATTTGCGTCTCGGGGATCATCATTTTCTCCGTCCGCGGCAATAAGGACGAAGACACCAAGATGCGTGAAATCGTTGCACGTGCCATCAAAGCGCACGGCGGCGAGAACTTGGAGAAATTCAAAGGCAGCATTACCAAATCCAAGGGCAAACTCCTTGATCTGGAATACACCACAGAAACCGCGCTTCAGGTGCCCGATCGCTCGCGCATCACCGCCGAGTCCAAATTGGGCAAGTTCGTTCAGGTCCTTAACGGCGACAAGGGATGGGTCAAGTTCGGCGATCTGGGGCGGGAATGTGTCAAGGAAGAGTTGGACGAGATGCGCGAGCAGCTCAACGCCAACCTGATCTCCCATTTGGCAGTGCTGAACGGTCGAGAATACAAACTGTCGCCCTTGGGAGAGGAAAAAATCGACGATCGCTCGGCCATCGGTGTGCATGTTGAGCACAAAGGATACCGCGACATCAACCTGTACTTTGACAAGGAAAGCAATTTATTGCTCAAGATGGAAACGCGCATCAAAGATCCGTTGCGCGGCGGCGAAGAAGTTGCTGCAGAGACGCTGTACAGCGACTACCGAAACGTCGATGGCGTGATGACCGCACACAAGATTGCCATCAAGTACGATGGCAAGACCTACATCGAAAGCGAGGTCACTGAGGTGAAATATGCGGAAAGACTCGACGACCACGTGTTTGAGAAACCGTAAAGTGGTTTTCAGTTTTCTGCACGAGCGGGAAGCGTAAGCGAGCGATGGCATATTATCCCGTCGCTTACGCTTCCGGTTCGTGCCGCCGCAGCAGCAGGTATTCAAGCAGCCAGACCAATATCGCCAGGCTTTGATCGTTGCGGTCGCGGCCAGGATCGAATTCGGAGAGCAGCAGTCCTGCCATGTTTGGCGACCAGACTGCATCCACCAGACGTAGCAACAGAGACGGGGCCAAGCCGAAAGGCACTGGCTGCGCCACTGCCGGAAAGCCCAGCGGATCGAGCACGTCGCAATCCAGGTCAAGAAACACACGCTGGGCAGCGCGGCTCGCTTGACGCAGCGCATCGAGGGCTGGCTGCGGATCGGTCGCCAGCTCCGCCGCGCTGAAAGTCTGGCGATAATAGCGGCCGATGTAATCAGGCATCAGCAACAGATCGCGATGGCCTACGTTTATCAACGGCGGCAGTGTGCCCTCGCAGTGTAAAAGGAAATTGCCGTGTGATAGCTCCGTCGTGCAATCGCGGAAGTGATGAATGTCCAGATGGGCGTCGAATTGCACGATAAGCGTGTCCTCGCTGCTGCCGGCCAGTTCGTCGTAGACCGGCAAGGCGCCCAGGTGGTTGCCCGTGATCCAGAACAAGAAGTCGCCCTGACGCAGCACTTGCCGCACCGCTTGCCGCCCTTGCCGCCGCCAATCGGCGTAGGCGTCGAGCGTCTCGAAGCGGAACTCACGCAGACGGACCTGATCGGTGTAGCAGCGGGCACGCGTCGGCACTCGTTCACGGCGATTGTCAGCAAGGATTTCGCGCAGCTCATCAGCCAAGAGCGCAGCCCCGGCAGCTGTGCCGGCGCTGCCGAACAGGTCAAAAGGAAAAAAGACAAAAATGCTCTTCATAATCGGGTATATTGGGCCCAGGACTTGAACGTATTGCGTATTTCTCGAAGAATAACGCGATTTGGATTTTGGCTGGCGCAAAATCCGGCGCAGTTATACTCCCGGGCGGCTTCCCACGGACCCCGTGGAGGGTAGTGTAGAGAAAACTTGGGACTCTACGAGGCTTGCGTACACGTCCGAGCGCCTGTATAGTGGGGCAAGGTGGGTAGGGGACCTCGTGGCCACGAGGCCCCCTCAACGCGGCACAGCGAGGGCGCTCCCGGTGCCTGAGCCGTCTTCGCTGTGCCGGCCCTTCCGTCAGGCACCGAAGCATGTCCAGGAACGACCATCTCGATCTCGCTTCCTTATTGAAGGCAGCACGTGACGCCATCTTCAGGGCCGCGATCAAACACCGTATCGCCAATCACAACCTGAGGATCGATCTGAGTCATAAACCCTCTATGGACAGCCTTATTGATGCCAAAAAACTTTTGCAAGTTAAGCCGGAATCCGGGCTGCCCTACATGAATGCGCTAAACGCCTTGTTGAGCGGCACTGCATCAAAAGACGATCGCCAGCAAGCCCGGCAGGCGATTATCGACAACACGGCGGACGTACTGCTGTTTTTGCAATACCACTACGTCGATCTGACCTCCATTCTGATGCTGCGACGCGCCCTCGAAGACATCGAGCAATCGACGGCACCGAAGACATCCGCACCTGTACAGCGCCTGCATGACCCCGACGAGGACGCTCGGATTGCCCAGGAATGGGAACGTGCCCGGGAAGCGGGTGTCCCTAAAAAGCAGTTCGTGAAAGGCCGCAGGGACGTAAGGACTTGCAAAGACCTGAACCGTCTTCTGGCACGCGTCCGGATGCGCCGCCAAACCTCTTGACCGCGCGAAATCTGCGGCATGTCAAGGGATTTCGCGCTTTCGCGCCCGCGCGCATTTGCTCTTTTTTTCGGCATCCCGCCACTTTCTCGCGAAAAATTGCATCGTTTAGGCACGTTTTGTTTCGCGCCGCGTTGACAATGAATCCGACGGCGGCGCGGTGCCGCCCAGCGAAACTGGCGGGAAGATATTTTGGAGGGCACATGTCTTTTGTTTCTGATTGGCCCGGCGTGCCTGAGCGGCTATGTCTGCGCAGCCGGGAGGCGGCGACGGCGCTCGGCGTCTCGCCTCGTACTTTGGCGACCTGGGTGCAGCAGGGCCAGGTTCCCTACGTCCGCGTCCGTGCCGGGCGGCGTTCGACCCTGCTGTTTCCTGTCGATGCCCTGCGGGCTTGGTTGGTTTCGAGGGCTGAGACTGCAATCAGTGGGGGAGGCCGCCAATGAAGTTCCCCCTGTTGCTCGCCCCCTGGCTTGCGCCGCCGCCCGGCCCTTTTTCGGGCGTGGCGCTGGGCTTGCGAGCCGGCGAGGACCTCTTCGTCATCGCCGAGGCGATGGTCAGGCGGCTTCGACCGCCTGCCGAGATTATCGCGGCCCTGCTTCGCCAGGCAGATCTGTGGCAGCAGCGCGGCGCGGCGATCGACCCAATGAACGCCGCGGAAAACGCCGTCCGCCGCGCCCTTCCAGAATTTGCGACTTTTCGTATCCACGATTTCATTCATGTCCCCGACCTCGACGACCCGGACGACCGCCAGCGCTGGCGGCGAGCGACGACGCTCGCTCGTTTCCTGCTCGAGCAGCCCTTGTCTGAATCTACCGCGGCGTTTGTGCGGGCAGTTGAGCGGGAAATTTCCACATTTTTGGAGGAGAAAAGTACAAAATGTTTGACCACCACTTCGAGTTGACTGACGCTGATCGGGAGTTTCTGCGGCGCGTCCGCGAGCGTCTTGATGAGGACGCGCCAAAGGCGGCTGCACCGCAGCCGCCGGCGATGCAGCCGCCTGCGCCAAAGCCGCCGGCAGTGCAGCCACCCGCCGAGAAAGAGGCGGAAGGCGACAAAAGGCGAAAGCCGACTTTGGCGGAACAAATGGCTGATTTGGCGCGCAATGCCGCCTTCGCATTTTTTCACACCCACGACAAGCAAACATACGTAGTTGTGCCGTTGAACGGCTGTCGCGAGGTTTTGCCCCTCTCCTCTATTGAATTCCGCCTGTGGCTTTGCGATCTCGCCCACAAAGCCACAGGGCGCGCAGCCACGAGCAAAGATGTCGCGACTGCGCTGACCCAGCTAGAGATAGCAGCACGGCACTACGGCGCGGAGCGCGAAGTTCATCTTCGCGTTGCCGGCGATTGCCAGCGAGTTTTTGTGGACCTTGCGGATAAAGAGAGGCGCGTTGTCGAAATCACTCCTGATGGTTGGCGCGTCATCACCGATCCGCCGGTGTATTTTATTCGCCCTCGAAACATGCTGCCCTTGCCCGTGCCGGAGCGCGGCGGTAGCCTCGACGAGTTAAGGCCCTTCGTGAACGTTTCGGGCAATGACGATTGGATTCTGCTGCTAGGCTGGGTGTTTTGCGCCTTTCATCCGCATGGCCCGTATCCACTGCTGGCCATCACTGGCGACAAAGGCTCCGGCAAAAGTTGCTTGGCACGGACAATCCGCGAACTGATCGACCCCAATAAGCCAATTCTGCGCCGCAAATTGCGCGAAGAAAGGGACCTGGCAATCGCCGCCAGCGCGAATCGGATCTTGGCGTTCGACAATTTAAGTTCTATCCCGGTCTGGCTTTCCGACGAAATGTGCTGCCTTTCCACAGGCGGAGGCTTTAGCACGCGAGAGTTGTATGAAAACAGAGAGGAGGTAGTTTTTGAGTACAAAAATCCAGTAATGATCACGTCAATCGTCAACGTGGTTCGAAAAAGCGACCTGGCCGATCGCGCCATTCGCCTGAGGATGCCGCGCTTCCCCGCGGGGGCGCGAATAGACGAAACGGAACTCGGAGAATCTTTCCAACGTGTCCGTGCGCGCATTTTGGGCGCGATTTTCGATGCCGTGGCCGGCTGTCTGCGCCATTGGCGTGAAGTTCCGCGTCTGGATTTGCGCATGGTCGGCGCAGCGCGCTGGGCCGAAGCGGGCTGTCGCACGATCGGTTTGCCCCCGGGTGCCTTTTTAGACGCTTACACGAAAAATTGCGAGGACGCTGAAGAGAAGGACGCGCTCGAAGAGTTTCCGGTCATCGAGGCGATCCGTGCTGTGCTGGCGCAGACAGCAGACGGCGCCTGGTGGGGGACCGCAACGGAATTGCACAAACTGCTCAAGGCGCATGCCGATGAACAATTCATGAAAACCAAGAGATGGCCGAGCAACCCTAAGGTCCTGAGCGAGCAGTTGGGCAAGATCGAAAAATCACTGCCAGGTGTCGGCTTTGCGGTCGAATTCGACCGCATGGGCAAACCTGGGACAAAAGTCATCAGGCTATTCTCCAGCGATTTTTATACGTCAGCTGCGTCAGCTGCGTCAGCCGTCGGCGTAAGTCCTTGCGAAGAAAGCAGTTACATCGAAATCGATGATAGCGATCGTGCGTCGGCGGCAGACACGTTTGCGTCAGCCCTTAACTCCAATCAAGCCAACGACTTGCAACAAAAATCCGCTGTCGCTGACGCAGCTGACGCACCCAAACCCCAACTTTTGCGCCCCCCACCCACCAAAAATGGGAAGCCCGCTTCCCATTCTGGCGCCGTGCGTGCATGGATCGCGCCTGGCTTGAGTGCGGAGGACGTGCAGACGCCTTTCGACGATGAGCTGTGACTCGTCGAAGTTGGCTGACGCGGCTGACGCGGCAGACGCACGATTTGTCGAAGTGGCAACGCGGCGCTGGCGAGAAGGTTTCTTCCCGCCAGCGCCATAGCCGTTGCCGAAGACGTTGCCATTAGCGTAGCCGCCGCCCGCTGCCCCGCCAGAGCCGTTGATGCGCAGCCTGTTCCTCTACGTCGATGAAACCGGCCAGGGACGCCGGCTTCCCCTGTCGCTCCGCCTGCGGCCAAACCTCGACGATCCGCAGTTGCTGCACTGGCTCGATGCAACCGCCCTGCGGCTCGGAGACGAACGCTGGTACAGCCTGCACGCATGCCTTTTGCCCAACAACACCGAGTAGTCTTCGATGCCATGTACCTCACCCCGCCAGGCTCATGGCCCTGCAAACAAGTTGACAACGTAAGGTGAAAATTTGTACAATTAAGCAATCGGAAGTAACGGAGGAACCAGCTACCGATGAGGTAACTATAATGCCACCAACACCGGAAGAACTCTACCAGGCGATGTTGTCCGCGCAGGCGGAGCTGGAAGCACATCATCAACGGCGCGCCGGCATTGCGGTGGGCTACCAGATCGCCGAATGGGAGAATCGGCGCGCCGAGTTGGCGCGCGCCCACGAGGCGGCTCGCCGTGCCTACGCGGCAACCTTCGAAGAAAGGGGGCCAGGATGACCGACCTGGCCGTTGCGGTCTCCATCGACGAAGAACCCTGCGTGGCCGAGGCGCGGCGGGCTGCCCAGCGCCGTCGGGCCATTCAAGCCTTGCAGGCCGAAATTGCCCGGCTGGAAGCCAAACGCGCAGCCATTCGCAATCCTTATGACCGCTGGTCTCCCAACGACGATCCCGAAGTCCGCGCGGCGGCGGATCGCTTCAACGAAGCCCTGCGGCGCCTGGAGGAACATGGCTACCGATATCTGTGCCGCAAGCCGGATTCGTGGCGCGAACCGCCGGACAGGCAACCTCCGAAAACACGTGCGGAGAGAATCCGGGAAAACGAGGAACTGGCCGAAGAGATGCGCCAGCGGGCCAGAGAGTATGGCGCCCTTTGCCGCCCCGCCCTCGAACGCATGTGGGCCGAGTACAAAGCGCAACTCGCTGCCGCCGAGAAAGCCCGCAGCGAAATCGATGCGCAACTCGACCAGCTTCGTCAACAACTTGAAGGACTCCAAACCGAGGGGTAAAGACCATGCTGTATAAGAAGCCCGAAACGGATGAGATCAAGGCCGGACTGGACGAGATTCTTGTGAAGCTCACACGCCGTGCCGAAAATCTGCTCCGCCTGCTGCGGCGTACCTCCTGGGTGGCCACCATCCTGCTGCCTCATGGCGGCGTGGTGCGCATCGATGCGCTCAACGAAGACGATTGCCGACGGCAGATGGCCGACATCCTGCACCGATTCCCCGGCTCTGTCCCAACGGACGGTCCGCGTCCTTACCGCGACGCGGATGTCCAACCGATCGAGCGAGGCCATCAACCTGCCGTCACCAAGAAAATCCCCTGCACCGCCAGGCAATGGATGGCCTACGCCCTGGCCGGGGCGATGGGATAATTCCTCCAACAGGGACGCGCGTTCCACGGCAGCCGCGTGCGTGTCTTTCATAGGACCTCGTTGGCCGTGAAGGACCGGGGGCAGGTAGCTGCTCGGGGCAGCTACCTGCCTTTTCCCTGTCCGGGCATCACTCCGAAGTAGCGGAAGCAATCGCGATGCGTCGTTGTTCCTTTCTCAGGCCGGATGGCACCGCTTGCCAGGCTTACGCCGTGACGGGCCGGGAGTTTTGTTTCTTCCACGATCCGGAACTTCGTGCGGAGCGTTTGGCAGCCGCCTCACGTGGCGGAAAAGGTCGGAAGAAACCCGACCCGCTTCTTTTCCTCGAAGAGTTGGATCTGTCTGACCCGGAGGGGATCCAGTGCGCCCTCGGCGAGGCGTTTCTTGCTGTGCGGTCGGGCCGGCTGGATCCGCGAAGGGGCAACTGTCTGGCTCTGATCGGCAACGCCTTGCTGCGTTGGATCCAACAGCGGGAAATGCAAGAACAAATGGACCTGGTGCAGGAACAGGTGGACCTTTTGCAAAACGAGGTGGAAAGACTTCAATGCCTTCCGTCGCCAACCTCTTGATGGGACGGGGTGATGGGGTGGGAGAGAGCGGATGGGGGCTGTCCGGGCCCCCATCCGTTTGGGGGGTTATTCGGCCGAAGTTGCTTCGGTGTTGTTGGGCAAGTTGGGTTTCAGGCTGACGTGCGGGTTGTGGGCAGGGCCCAGGCCGGCAGCTTCGGCGTTTCGGCGAACTGTTTGGTTGCAGGATCGTAGTTCACCCAGACACGGGGCAAGCGGTAGAGATAGCGGCCAATTCCCAGCTTGATGGCGGCGCGTTTTAGACTGTCGCTGAAAGCGCCTTTCAGGCGATCGGCTTCATCGGCTTGCTCGCTGGGCGAGCCGACATCGGTTTTGGGAATCCATTCGCCCTCGATCTTGACCGACAGCGTGCACAGCACATTTCCGGAATCGAGGATCTGGTATTCGTCTTTCCAACCGCCCACACCGAAGACGCTATCGAGCCGTTGCATGATCGCGCGGGCATCGAGGTAGGCGGCGGCCAGGGCCCGATTGCCCCGGACAGCCAGCGGTTTCCAGTGAATCGCCTCAGCCGGGAACGGCGCGGTCAAGAGCAGCGATAGTTGTTTGGTATCGGTAGACATCGTTGGCTCTCCAAAAAAAAGGGAAAGGGGAGCGGGACGGTCCCGCTCCCGCGCTTCATCGAAGGGTGCCGTTGGGAGATTCCGCATCGCGTGGGTCTTCGTCGGCCCACTCCGCGAAGGGGGCGTCGGACTCCCAGGGGCGCCAGACCCACAGGGCAAGGACAGCGAGGGCGACGTAGAGGATGAAGGTCAACACACTGAGCATCGGTTCGTTCCTTTCGTGGGTTAGGGAGTGAGGCGAGCGGGGTGTTCCCGCTCGCCGGGATTGGGTAGTTGCTCACAGCCGGCCTAGCTCGATGAGCTTCGCCAGGGCGGCGAGGTGCTTGCAGCCGCGGCCGCCACGGATTGCGAATCCGTGATGCGTGAAGCCGGGGCAATCGCACTGGCTGTCCGGGCCGCCAGCCAACAACACGTCGTAGGCAGTGCCGTCGGCTTTGGCCAACTGGAAGGACCGGCCTTTCGTTCCTTCTGTGGTGGTTTCAACGAGCAGATAGCCCGTCGATCGTTTGCCTTCGGTGAGGAAGAGCAATCCTGCGGCGGGCAGGTAGTTCAAGGTACGTGTGGGGCGTTTCATGGTTTGGTTCCTTTCGTAGGAAGGGGGGAAGAGGGGGAAGAACAGGGGGTGCCCGACAATCGCTAACCGTAGGTCGGGCAGACCGAGTTGTCAAAGAGCGTTCGTGAATGTTCCAGAACAGCTGCAAGGTGCGTGCCTATTGAAGAGAATAGGGAAATTTTGAGTCTAACTACCTGAAAAGACGCGAGATAGGTCCATTGGGACCGTTATGGTCTTTGGGGGATGTTGCAATTTGCGGCAGGGAGATGTTGCCGTTTGCATCGAGGACTTCGATGAGGACTTCGTCGAGGCGCCCTTCGTCGAGGGACTCCCATCGAAGGGTTCGTCGAGAGACTTCGTTGAAGGGCTTCGATGTCGAGGCGTCCCTTCGTTGAGGGACTCCCGTCGAAGGGTTCGTCGAGGTGTCCCTTCGTCGAGGCTTCGTCGAGGGCTTCGATGGGGGGCGCTTCGTTGAAGGGGGTGCCGAAGGGGTAACGAAGGATTCATCGAAGGCTTCGTCGAGGCGTCAGAGACGAGGGCTTCGATGTCGAGGGACTCCCGTCGAGGGACTCCCGTCGAAGGATTCGTCGAGAGTCCGGCCTACCGTCGAGGCGGCTTCGTCGAGGCGTCCCTTCGTCGAAAGACTCCCATCGAGAGACTCCCATCGAGAGACTCCCATCGAGAGACTCCCATCGAAGGGTTCGTCGAGGCGCCCCTTCGTCGAGGGCTTCGTTGAAGGGCGCTTCATCGAAGGGTTCGTCGAGGGACTCCCGTCGAGGCGCCCCTTCGTCGAAGGGTTTGTCGAGGGACTCCCTCGACAGCCTGGCCTACCGTCGAGGGCTTCGTCGAGGGCTTCGTCGAAGGCTTCCCTCACCGAAGGGCTTCATCGAAGGCTTCGATGTCGAGGGACTTCCTCGATGCGGCTACGTTGAGGGCTTCGTCGAAGGCTTCGTCGCGGACTTCGTTGAAGGGGAGTGCCGAAGGGCTTCGTCGAGGGGTCCTTCGGCAGTCCCTTCACCGAGGGTTTTGTCGAGGCGCCCTTCGGCGAGGCGCCCTTCGTCGAAGGATTCATCGAAGCCTTCGCTGTCGAGGGACTCCCGTCGAGGGACTCCCGTCGAGAGACTCCCTTCATCGAGGCGTCCCTTCGTCGAGGCGTCCCTTCATCGAGGGCTTTGTCGAGGCGCCCTTCGTCGAGGCGTCCTTCGGCAGTCCCTTCGTCGAAGGACTCCCTCGACAACCTGGCCTACCGGCGAGGACTCCCTCGACAGCCTGGCCTACCGTCGAGGCGCCCTTCGTCGAGGGACTCCCTCGATGCGGCTACGTTGCTTGCACGGGGGTGCGGCTGCCCGTACACTGAGAAGTCCCGGAACAAGTCAACCCAGGGTCGAGAAACCATGTCCGACGAAACCCACAATGCGATCCCGGATGACCTCGATGAGGACCTCGACGAGGACTTCGATGAGGACTTCGATGAGGATCCTTTTCTGACGATTCTTGCGGAGTTGCAGCAGCAGCAGGGCAATCCGGAAACCCGTCTGTGTGCGTGTCCGCCTTCGGCGAATCCGTGTGCGCATCTGTGGGCCGAGGCGCTGGCCGTGTTGAAACGCCGGCGTGGCGCCGTTCCTGGCGATTCCTACCGGGACCTTCTGCCGGTCGTTCCCATCACAGCCGAGCCGTTCTCCGACGCGTGGTACGAAGCCCTGTACGAACGCAC
>Ga0209061_1000982_pt1 | contig 54602 bp, 50 predicted proteins | sample Coa_R1_10_FD_187157 | JGI IMG/M metagenome (GOLD analysis project Ga0209061, IMG submission 187157) | Surface soil microbial communities from Centralia Pennsylvania, which are recovering from an underground coalmine fire - Coalmine... | ecosystem: Environmental > Terrestrial > Soil >... | reverse complement strand
CGCCCTGGCGATCTGCGCCGTCACCGCCGCCCAGCTCCGCGACCGCACCGACCGCCGCGCACCGGCCCCCGAACGCCCGGGCCAGGCACCACCGCCCGGCCACTGGCTGATCCCGCTCACCGTCCCCGAGATCCGCCGCCTGCTCGCCGCCACCGCGGCCCGGCTCTGGCCACCAGGTCACATCGAGCACTGGCCGGCCTGGATGAGGACCCACCAGGCCCGCGCCCGATGGTTCCACCAGCGCGCCCGCCTGGAACGAGATCAGCAGAACACCATGAACCCGCTGGTTATCTAGCCATTGGCGGCTGCCGTACTAGAGGGCCGCGGGCGCGTGCGTCAGGGTATGGCGTCGCGGCTGTTCGCGCTGGATGGCGCGGAGGTCGTGGAGGTTGATGAGGGGCCCGGCGGCGGGCGGATGGTGTGGCTGGTCACGGCGGGTCCGGCTGCGCGGGTGTGCCCGGGCTGCCAGGCCGCGCCGGGGCATGTCCGGGGGCGGGTGGTGAGGAGCCCGGCCGACATGGGCTATGGCCAGGGCCGGGTCAGCGTGCTGTGGGTGAAGCGGCGGCGGGAGTGCCGGGTGCCGTCTTGCCCGCGCCAGGCGTTCACCGAGTCGCTGCCGGCCATCCCGGCGCGGTGCCGGGTGACGCGGCGGCTGGGTGATCACGCGGGGTGGCTGGTGGCTGAGGGCGGGCGGGCGGTGACGGCCGCGGCGCGCGAGTGCGGCTGTCATGGCCGGTGGCGCATGCCGCGTTCGCGCGGCGTGCGGACCCGGTGCTTGGGCAGCCGCCCGCGCCGGTGGCGCGCCCGGGGACCGGTGAGCACCGGCGCGGCCGGCCCCGGTTCGCTGGCAGCCCCGGCACGGGCGAGTACACGCTGCTGGCGGACAGGTGGCACGCCTGCTTCTTGGACCTGTCCGGGGATCAGGGGCTGATAGGGCAGGTGGAGGGCCGCACCGCCGATGATGCCGCGTACTGGCTGGCGCAGGCGCGGCCGGCCTGGCGCGGCGCCATCGAGGTCGTGGCCATCGGCATGTGCGCCATCTACGCCTCGGCGGTGCGCCGGATGCTCCCGGGCGCGACGCTGATGGCGGGCCTGTTCCACGTCGTGCGGCTCGCCGTCAAGGCCACCGGGGACGTGCGCCGGCGGGCGGTGCGGGACAAGCACGGGCGGCGCGGCCGTTCCGGTGATGCCGGATACCGGGGTCAAGGGCCTGCTCGTGCGCAACCCGGAGCACCTGCGGCCAGGCCAGCTCGCCAAGGTCATGGACACCCTGACCGCCGGCCGGCATGGCCAGGAGACCGCCGCTGCCTGGACCGGCAAGGAAAAACCGCGCGACGCGCTGAACCTGCGCGCCCGCATCACCCGGTCCGCGCCGTGCGAGCGGGCCGTCCGGGACCGCCTGTCCTCCTTCTACGACTGGCGTGCCCGGAACGACGACATCCCCGAACTGCTCACCCCGGCCAAAACGATAGCCAAGCGGGAGAACCAGATCCTCGCAGCGGCCCTGGCCGGCGTGACGAATGCCCGGTCACAGGCCCTCAACCAGCTCGCCAGGCCCGAAGCCCGCATGGCCTATTCCTTCCCCAACCCCGCCAGCCAGCGCCGTCGCGTCCGGGTCGCCCGCACCCGGACCACCCGGCGAACCCGAGCCATCACACCACGGCGATCACATCAGGCAACCGGACTGGGGGGTCCGTGGAGTCTTCCCCAAGCTGGCCGAGCTGTCCGGCCGCCGGGCCGGGCTGCTGTCAGGCGGCGAGCAGCAGATGGTCAAGATCGGGCGCACGCTGCTGGCCCAGCCCACGTGCTGTTGCTCGACGAACCGACCGAGCGTGCGGCGGCGCGGCGATGTGATGCACGTCATAGCGCCCGTTTCGGCGATTCCGCGTGCGAACGGCGGGCGTTTCCGGCAGTCTAGGAAGACGTAAGCACCCTGCGTGCGCGAAGAGTTACTTAAAGTAACCGCATTCGCCGCCCTGAACCCGCGCGAGCCTCGCACGCCGCCGTCACGCCGATCACCGAGCCTCGGCGGGCAGGATGCCCGGGGCGGACGGTCGCCGGGTGGGAGTTGAGCACGCCGCGCGTGCCCGACCGGAAGTTCACCTTGTTCACCACGCGATCGCAGAACCGTTCGATCACGTTCCGATACACCATCATCGCGGGTGCATCCGCGCTCGCCTTCGCGGCGCTCCTCGCCACGGTCACCCACTCGCCGGCATCGCGCCCGCCGACCCATCCGGCCGTCGCGGCCGACGTGGCGGGCGCCGCGCACCTGCCCGCCCGGATCGTCGCGGCCGGGCTCGTCCCCGCCGGGCACTCGGCCCGCGGGCCCCTCCCCGCGAGCCACGTGGCTCTTGGCCGCGTCGGCGGCGCGGCGGCGGCGCTGACGGTCACGACGGCTCACCAGATGGTGGCCGGGCAGATGGTCCCGGCCGCGTCGTCGAGCCCGCGGGCCCGCCGCCTGGCCCGGCGGATCGCCTGGCTCATGATGTGGCGGTTCGGCTGGCGGGCGCGCAGGCAATTCCCCTACCTGCTCCGCCTGTGGATGCGGGAGAGCAGCTGGAACGTCTACGCGACCAACCCGTACTCCGGTGCGTACGGGATCCCGCAGGCCGTTCCGGGGTGGAAGATGGCCTCGGCCGGCCGGAACTGGAGGACGAGCGCGCGCACCCAGATCCGGTGGGGACTGCGCTACATCAGGGCCAGGTACGGCTCGCCGCGCGCCGCCTGGGCGCACGAGTGCGCCTACGGCTGGTACTAGCGGTCACCGGAGCTCCCGTACGGCCCCGGGCCGCCGCCTGACCCCGGCGGCGGCCCGGGGGGCGGCGGGGGCGCCCGGCCGGAGAGCCGTCACGCTTCCTGCCCGGGCGCCTCATCGGCGCCCGCGGCATCCTCGCCCGGGCCGGCCTCGCGGCCGGCGCGGAAGGCGCCCGGATCGATCGGGGGCGTGCCGCCGGACATCGCCGCGGGCTCGCCAGGCGCGCGCCACCCGGCCGGGTCGACGCCCCCGGGGACGGGCGCCGCGGGGTCATAGGGCGCGCGGGTGTAGATGAACGAGCCCACGTCCAGGGCGATCACGCTGCCGTCGGCGGCGCGCACCGGGGTGAGCGGCTCGCCGGCCTGGTACCCGTCGACGCCCCGCCAGGCGCCGGCGCCGTCGCGGCGGAACCGGAACGCCCGCGCGTCCGCTCCCGCCCCGCGCAGTTCCAGCACCCCGCCGGACAGGCTGAGCGTGTAGGGGGCGGGCCCCCAGTACCAGGTGCCGAGCATCGCGAGCAGGCCGGGATCGACCGGGGCCGGCGCCCACTCGGCGGGGCAGTACGGCTCGGCATCGCGCAAGATGGCCAGCAGGTCGGTGCCGAGCGACCGGGAGAAGCCCGCGGTGGAGTTGCACATGGCGATGGCGGTGTCGGCCCCGGGCGCGTCGGTGACCTGCAGCACCGCCACGAACCCGGGCATCGACCCGGTGTGCCCGTAGTACCTCACGCCGTCGGCGTTCCACAGCTGCAGGCCGAGGCCGTGCGCGGCGGTCCACGGCTGGCCGGCCGCCTCGGCGACCACGATGGGCTCGCGCATCTCGGCGAGCGTGTCGGCCGCGATGAGGCCGCCCGTGTCCCCGGCGAGGAACCGGCCGAACGCCGCCAGGTCGCTCACCGTCGTCCACAGCTGCCCGGCGGGCGCCATCGCCCCCGCGTCGTGCTCCGGCTCGGGCAGCAGGACGTCGGCGTGCGGGTGAACGGCGTACCCGGTCGCGTGCCGCCCCCGCGGCCTGGTCGTCGTCCGGCGCATTCCGAGAGGGGTGAACAAGCCGTCGGCCAGCACCTCCTGCCAGGGCCTGCCGTGCTTGGCCGCGATCAGGGCGCCGAGCAGGGCGTACCCGACGTTGGAGTAGTGGTGCCGCCGTCCGGCCCGGAACCGCGCCGCGCCCTCCCCGAGCGACCCCGCGGCCAGGTCCTCCAGCGGCCTGCCCGGGGTGCGCTCCCACCACGGCCCCGCGGTCTCGGCGCGCAGCCCCGCCGAGTGGGAGAGCAGCTGGCCGACGGTCATGGCGCGCACCTCGGGCGCGGCGCCGCGCGCGACGGCGTCGACGTGCTCGCCGATCGGGTCGGACAGGCTCAGCCGCCCGGCGTCGCGCAGCATGAGGACCGCGACGGCCACGAACGTCTTCGTGATCGAGCCGGCCCGGTACTGGGTGTCCTGATCGGGCGGCGATCCGCCGACCCGGCCGCGCCCGCCGGCCCAGGCGAGCCGCCCGTCCCGCGCGACGCCTGCGGCGACCGACGGCAGCCGCTGCGCGGCCTGGTCCCTGGCGAGCCTGATGTCCAGGAGGCGGCGGGTGCGAGCTTCGAGCATGGCGGCCAGGGTACAGGCCTGCCCGCGGCGCCCGGCCCGCGGCGCGGTCCGCATAGGATCTGGGCCGGGTTCACCCGGAAGATCCCGCCTCGCCCACCCGGAACATCCCCGCCCCCGCGGGCCGCCCGCACGAAGGAAGCCCGGTGCCGTACCTTCTGCCCGACCCCGACATCGTCGCTGCGATCGACGCGCCGCCGACCCCGCTGGTCCTTCCCTCGCCGTGCGGCCGGCACCTGATCTGCGTGCGCTACGAGGCCCACCCGCCGGTCGCGATGCTGGCCAGGCCGGTGCTGCGGCTGGCCGGCCTGCGCCTGGACCCGGCCATCGGCGGCCGTCAGCGGACCAGGCGGTTCCACGGGCTGTCGGTGCTGCGGGTCGCCGACGGCACCGAGCGGCCGCTCGCGCTCCCCGACGGCGCGCAGGTCAGCGCGCCCGTCTGGGCACCCGATGGCGAGCGGTTCGCGTTCACCGTGGACGAGGAGGACGGGATCGGGGTGTGGACGGCCAGCGTGGCCGGCGGCGACCCGGTCCGGATCCCGGGCCTGCGGGTGCGGGACGTGCTCGGCGCCGAGCCGCCGGCCCTGGGCGGCACGGTCCGCTGGTCGCGGGACGGCCGCTCGCTGCTCGCGCTCGCCGCGCCGCCCGGAGCGCCCCCCGGGGACGGCGGCCCGCCCCCGGCCATCGAGCCGCGGACCGAGGAGACGTCGGGGAAGCGATCCCAGATGGCCACCTTCCAGGACCTGCTCTCCTGCCCGGCGGACGAGGACCGGTTCGAGGAGCTGGCCACCACGGTGCCGGTCCGGGCGGACCCCGACGCCGGGACCGTGCTCCCGCTCGGGCCGCCCGGCCTCTACCAGCACCTGGACGAGTCACCAGACGGCCGGTACCTGCTGGTGCGCCGGCTCACCCGGCCCTTCTCCTACCGGGTGCCGTTCGCCTACTTCGCCCGCAGGGCCGAGATCTGGTCGCCGGCGGGCGGCCTGGTCCGGGTGGTCGCGGACCTCGGCGTCAGCGACGAGGTGCCCCGGATGGGCGTGCCCACCGGCCCGCGGCAGGTCAGCTGGGACGAGCGCGCACCCGCCAGGCTGATCTGGGCCGAGGCGCTCGACGGCGGCGATCCGGTGGCGCCCGCGGAGTCCCGTGACGCGATCATGTGCCTGGCCGCGCCGTTCGACGGCGAGCCCCGGCTGGCGTTCAAGGTCGCGCACCGCTGCATCGGCTGGCTGCACCTGGACGCGCCCGGCACGCTCCTGCTCACCGAGCACGACCGGGACCGCCGGTGGCTGACGACCTGGTGGTGCGACCTGGCGGCCCCGGAGCGGAACCGGGTCGTCCTCGACCGCGCCGAGGACGACGCCTACGGCGATCCCGGCGCCCCCCTCATGACGCTGCACGCCGATGGCACCTGCACCGTGCGGCAGGACGGCAGCGCGATCTACCTGCGCGGGGACGGGGCGACGCCGGACGGGGAACGTCCCTTCCTCGACCGCCGCGACCTGGAGACCGGAGAGTCGGCCCGGCTCTTCCTCAGCGACCCGCGGGCGCGCCAGTCCGTGCTCTGCTTCGCCGGCGGCCGCACCGACCAGGCCGTCATCTGGCATGAGAGCCCGGCCGAGCCGCCGAACCTGCGCGTGATCGGGCTGGGCGGGCCCGGGCGGGAGCCCGCGGCGCGGCCGCTCACCGGCTGGCCCGACCCGCACCCGGAGCTCACCGGGATCGCCCGGCAGCTCGTGGTGGCCGACCGGGGCGACGGGGTGCGGCTGTCCGGGATGCTGCACCTGCCACCGGGATACGACCCGCGGCGGCACGGCCCGCTGCCGCTGGTGATCTGGGCCTACCCGCTGGACTACGGCAGCGCGGGCACCGCAGGCCAGGTGCGGGCCAGCACGACCCGGTTCACCTGGCTGACGGCAGGCAGCCCGGCGTGGTTCGCGCTGCGCGGCTACGCGGTGCTCGCGGACGCGACGATGCCAGTGATCGGCGCACCGGAGACCAAGAACGACAGCTACGTCGAGCAGATCACGGCGGCGGCCGCGGCGCACGTGCGGCATCTCGCCGCGCGCGGCATCGCCGACCCGGCCAGGGTGGCCGTCGGCGGGCACAGCTACGGCGCCTTCATGACCGTGAACCTGCTGGCTCACACGGACCTGTTCGCGTGCGGGATCGCCCGCAGCGGAGCCTACAACCGGTCGCTGACGCCGTTCGGCTTCCAGACCGAGCGGCGCAGCTTCTGGGAGGCGCCGGATGTCTACGACCGGGTCTCGCCGTTCAGGTACGCGGACCGGATCAGCGCCCCGCTGCTGCTCATCCACGGTGCCGACGACGCGAACTCGGGCACGTTCCCGATCCAGTCCGAGCGCCTGTACCAGGCGATCGCCGGGCTCGGGGGCACCGCGCGGCTGGTGCTGCTGCCGAAGGAGAACCATGGCTACGCCGCCCGGGAGTCGGTGCTCCATGTGCTCGCCGAGCAGCTGGCCTGGCTGGAGCGCTGGCTCGGGCCGGGCTGGGCGCCGGTCAGCTCTCCGGCGGCCAGCCGCCCCGATGCGGGGAGCGCGCCCGCAGGTCATCGGTGAGCATCCGGCCGAGCTTGCGCGTCTCATGCCGGTTGAGCGCGGCGCCGGCGACCGCGCCGGTCAGCAGCGGGCCGAGCGAGGCGACGCTGCGGCCAGCCCGCCCGGACAGCCTCCGCCGGAGCTGCCTGGCCAGCGGCGAGCCGGCCGAGACGACCAGACCGCCGGGCGCCAGGGAGACGCCCCGCCGCTGCGCCCAGGCCGCCACGTAGGCGGTCATCCGGTCGATCACCCCGCCCGGCGCCCGCAGCCCGTACACCTCGTGGAGCTCGGCGACCAGCTTGACCTCGATGCCCACGACCGCCAGGGTCTCCGCGGCGATCTCGGCACCCGCGGCGGGCGGGAACGGCAGGACCGCCCACGCCCCGACCGCGACGCCGACCATCGCCGACGCCCGGGCCGCCCCGGCGATCAGCGCCTGCGCGACCTCATCGGGGCTGCGGCCGGGGAACTGCGCCCGCAGCGTGGCCAGATCCCGGACGGGCAGCCGCGGAGCCATCGCCAGCACCTGCTCGCTGAGCCACCGGCCGCCCGAGGCGGCCCGGCGCCCGCCGGCCCGCGCGCCCTGGCGCGCCGCCTCGCCGACCGCGGCGCCGATCCGGCGCACTCCCCGGGCGCGCCGCGCCCGGCGGGCCGCCCACGCGGCCAGCCACCCGGTCGGCCCGTGCCCGCGCGGCGACGGTGCCCGCCGCTGCTCGTCGGCGAGCTCCACCGCGTCGGAGACGGCCTCGATCGCCGCCCGCGTGACCTGGTCGGGCTCCGGGCCGGGCTCGGCCCCGTTCACGCTCATGTGACCGGCCTACCACATGCCGGGGCCGGCCGCACGGTCCCGGCCGGCCGGCCCACCGCCCGCCCTCTGCTACTGTTCACACTGGCCTGAATCCGACGACGCCTGCCTGGAGCCCATCCTCAATGCGTGAGCGCACCCTCGTCATCGTGAAGCCGGACGCCTACGAGCGCGGGCTGACCGGCACGATCCTCGCCCGGCTCGAGCGGCTGGGCCTGGTCCTGGAGGCGATCCGCGTGTCGGCGAACGAGCGGGAGATCGTCGAGGACCACTACCCGAGGTCGGAGGAGTGGCTGTCAGCCGTGGGGCAGAAGACCCTGGATGACTACGCCAGGCTCGGCATCTCCGCCAAGGACCGGCTCGGCACCGACGCCGCCGTCGAGATCGGCCAGATGGTGCGCAGGTGGCTGACCGACTTCCTGCTCTCGTCGCCGGTCGTGCCGATGGTGCTCTCGGGGAACCGGGCCATCGAGACCGTCCGCAAGGTGGTCGGCCACACGCTGCCGGTCCTCGCCGCGGCCGGCACGATCCGCGGCGATTACAGCTCGGACTCGCCGGACCTCGCCAACGCCGAGCAGCGCCCGGTCAGGAACCTCGTGCACGCCTCCGGCGACATGCAGGAGGCCGAGCGGGAGATCAAGCTCTGGTTCCCCGAGCTCGGCTGAGGCAGCGGCCCCCGCTCAGCCCCGGTCCAGCGCGGCTCGGATCTTGCCCGCGTACAGCTCGGCCGGGTGGTCCGCGTCGTAGGAACGACGCGGACCGAGCCAGAACCGCAGGCCGTCCTTGAACCGCCGGGGGATCACGTGCAGGTGAAGGTGCGGGACGGACTGGCTCACCACGTTGTTGACCAGCACCAGGGAGCCGTCGGCGCCGAGTCCGTCCTCGACCGCGCGCTCCAGGCGCTGCGCGGCCGCGAAGAACTCTCCGACCAGGTCCGGCGGCAGGTCGCGGAGCAGCCTGACGTGGAGCTTGGGTATCAGGAGCGTGTGCCCGTGGAACAGCGGCCGCCGGTCGAGGAACGCCAGCAGCCGGTCGCTCTCCAGCACCGTCGCCGCCTGCGCCTCGCCCCGGACCACCGCGCAGAACGCGCAGCCCGCGCCGCCGTCCCGGCCCCGGACGGGCACGGGATCGCCCGCGCCGAACAGGGCCTGCTGCGATCCGGTCGTCCCGTTGGTCATCATCCCTCAGTCTGGCCGGCGGCGGGCGCGCGGCGACGGCGCTCCCCCGGTCGCGGGCGCCATCGCCGGAAACTCTCGGTGATCGGCGCGCGTTGTCCCGGTGTGCCGTGCCGCCGGGGCGGCGGGGCGGGGCGGGAGCGCCGGCTCCGGCAGTGCCTGACACGCCTTACCGCGCCGGATAGTCTGCCATCAGGTCACACAGTGACCAACTGGTGCACCGGGGCGGGGCGGCGCCCGTCCGCCGGGGCCGGGAACCGGGCCCGCGTACAAGCGAGGAGGATCGTGTGGCTCGACCTGTAGCACCAGCGAGGCAGTCGCGGCAGGTCCCGCCTGGGCCGCGGCGGCGGCGTTCCCGGCCTCGCCCGAGGCTCGTCCTGCGCGTGGTGCTCGCGGTCGTCACCACCTTCGTCTTCATCGTCGGCTGGTCGCTCGGCAACGCCATCACCGCGCCGGGCGGCGGCACGCTGCCCGAGCGGATCGCCGAGTGGGCGCGCAACCACTATCTGGGGCCGCTGGTCACGTTCGGCGAATGGCTGACCTACAGCCCGCCGAAGGTGGGCGGCAAGCCGAACGTCTCGTTCGTCAAGCTCGGCGGCAAGGTGGTCAAGGACGTCAAGGGCAGGCACCATCACGGTCTGCTGGCGATCGTCCCGGCCGACATCGGCTCGCCGGCCGGCCAGCCGTTGCCCGGCGAGGGGGTGTGGCGCGCGGTGGTGAGCGTCCACGGGATCCCGGCCGTCTTCAAGACCTATGTGCGGGAGAGCAAGGTCTACTCCTCCTACTACGCCGGGATCGTCTCGATGGACCAGCGGCTGCTCAAGTTCTCCCTGCGGCCGGGCACCGAGGACCCGGGCCCGGGCAACTGGGGCGCCCCGATGAACATCCCGCCCGGCCAGCGGCGAGGGCTGGTCGCGACGTTCAACAGCGGCTTCCGGGTCTACGCGGCCGAGGGCGGCATCTACCTGAACGGCCACTACGACGGGACCCTGGTCAAGGGCGCCGCGTCCGAGGTCTACTACAAGAACGGCCGCATGACGATCGGCTCGTGGGGGTACGGCGGCCTGCACATGGGCCCGGACATCGCCGCCGTGCGGCAGAACCTCAAGCTGATCGTCATCCACGGCCGGGTCCCCGCGTCGGTCAACCAGAACGTGATCTCCAACTGGGGCGCCACGCTCGGCGGCGGCTACTACGTGTGGCGCTCTGGCATCGGCATCACCAAGGACGGCCGCATCATCTACGTGTACGGCCCCGCCCTCGACGTGCGCACCCTCGCGGGCCTGCTCAAGCGGGCCGGCTGCGTGACGGCCATGGAACTGGACATCAACCCGGACTGGATGTCCTTCATGTACTATCTGCCGAAGGGCCACCCGGCGGATCCGACTCCGGTGAACCTCCTGCCCAACCAGCTCCAGCCCGCGGACAGGTACTACTACATCTCCAACCGAGACTTCACGGCGGTCTACGCTCGATGACAGCTCCGACGCCGGCGGCGCAGGTCACGCGGCCGCGCAGTGGCACGACGGCGCGCCTGCCCGGGCCGGTCCGCTGGCTCTGGGCGGTCATCCAGAGCACCAGGCCCCGCCAGTGGCCGAAGAACCTCCTGGTCTTCGCCGCGCCGCTGGCCGGGGACACGCTCGGCCGGCCGGGCGGGTTCTGGTACGCGGTCGTCGCCGGCGCCGCGTTCGTGCTCGCGTCCTCGGCCGTCTACCTGATCAACGACGTGGCCGACGCCGAGCGCGACCGCCGGCACCCGTACAAGAGGTCGCGCCCGGTCGCGTCCGGGCGGCTCCCCGCCGCGCACGCGGTCGCCCTCGCGGTCATCTTCGTGCTGGCCGCGGTCGGCGCCGGGTTCGCCATCGGCGAGCCGTGGCTGGCCGCCACCGTCGCGGCCTACCTGGCCGTCTCGTTCCTGTACTCGGCCGGCCTGAAGCACGTGCCGGTGATCGAGCTCGCCTGCGTGGCGTCGGGCTTCGTGTTCCGGGTGGTCGGCGGCGCGGCGGCGACGCACGTCCCGCCCTCCGGCTGGTTCCTGCTCGTGTGCAGCCTCGGCGCGCTCATGGTCGCGACCGCCAAGCGGTACACCGAGCTGACCGTGCTCGGCGCCGACGCGGCCCGCCACCGGCCGGCCATGCGCGGCTACTCGCCGCGCGCGCTGCGGCTCGCGCAGCGAGGGGTGTCCGGGGTGATGGTCGTCTCCTACGCGCTGTGGGCGGCGACCGAGCCCGGGGCGCGGATGCGCGTCTTCCACCTGCTCAGCGCCCTCGCGCTGGGAGCGGCGCTGGTCCGGTTCGACCGGCTGACCGCGCGGGCGACGAGCAAGCCCGTCGAGGACCTGATCTCGCGGGATCCCGTCATGATCGGCTGCGAGGCGGCCTGGCTGGTCCTGTTCGCGAGCGGCCTGTAGCGCCGCGGTCCGGCCCGGAGGGAGTCGTGGATGCTGGAGAACCTGGGCCGGCCCGGCCGGGTCCTGCTGCTCGGGGGCACGAGCGAGATCGGGCTGGCCATCCTGGCCGCGCTGCGCGCCCCGGCTGACACCCAGGTGCTGCTGGCGGGACGAGACGAGCAGCGGCTGGAGGCGGCCGGGAAGGACCTGCCGTTCCGCTGCGCGGTGCTGCCGTTCGACGCGCTGTCCGCTGCCTCGCAGCGCTCGGTGATCGACCGGGCGTTCGCGGACGGCCCGGTGGACGTGGTGATCGCCGCGACCGGCGTGCTCACGCCGCAGGAGGAGCTGGACCGTGATCCCGCGCTGGCGGCGAGGATGATCGACGCCAACTTCACCAGCCATGTCACGACCCTGCTCGCGGCGGCTGGGCGGCTGCGGCGCCAGGGCAGCGGCACGATCGTGGTGCTCTCCTCGGTCGCCGCGGTCCGGCCCCGGAAGGCCAACTACGTGTACGGGGCCGCCAAGGCGGGGCTGGACGCGTTCGCGCGCGGCCTGGCCGACGCGCTGGCCGGCACGGGGGTCCGGGTGCTGCTGGTCCGCCCCGGGTTCGTCATCGGCCGGATGACGGCCGGGATGCCCGCCGCGCCGCTGTCGTCCACGCCGGCTCAGGTGGGAACCGCGGTCGCCGCCGCGCTCGAGTCGCGCGCGTCGCGGGTGTGGGTGCCGCGGGCGCTCGGCCCGGCGGCGCTGGCCCTCCGGCTCGTGCCGCGCCCGCTGTGGCGCCGGATGCGCCGGTAGCCAGGCGGGGCGGCCCGCCGGGCTCAGCCGGTTTGCGCGGCGTGCGGCCCCCAGCGGGCACCGCTTTTCACTACCATTGACGCAAAACGGCGCGGCGGCTGCGGCATTTCCGCGGCAGCCCCGGACGCGACGCGGCAGCGCCCAGGACACAGCCAGGCGGTCATGATCGATCAGCGTGCGAGGTGGCGGAGTCGTCACGGCCCGGCGCCCCGGGCCGCCGGGCCGGTGACCTGCGGTCGGCTGCCGGCGCTCGCCGACGCGTTCATCCCCCGCCCGGAGACCGGCTACGGGCTCGACGCCGCCGGATCCCCGGCGGCCCGTGCCGACCAGGCCGAGCCGGAGCAGTTCGCCGCGACCGTGCTGGCCGGCCCGAGCGGCTACGGGAAGACCAGCCTGGCCGCGGCGCTGGCGACCGGGCTGACGCGGTCCGGGGCGACCGATGTCCAGGTGTGGATCACGGCTTCCAGCCGGGCCGCCGTGCTGGCGGGCTACGCGCGGGCGGCGGCGGCGGTCGGGCTGGCCGGCTGGGCGACGGCCGAGGAGGCCGCCCGGCAGTTCATCGAGTGGCTCGGCCGGTCGGGCGCGCGCTGGCTGGTCGTGCTCGATGACGTGCGGGACCTCGCCGACATCCGGGGCGTGCTCCCGGCCGCCGCGGCGGGCCAGCTGCTGGTCACCTGCCCGCAGGCCGTGGACCTGGCGGGCCTGGCCGAGCTGCTCGGCGCCGAGCCCAGGGTGTACCGGATCGGCCAGTTCAGCCCGCGCGAGGCGCTGAGCTTCCTGACCGCCCGGCTGAGCGACGACAAGGACCAGCGGGTGCAGGCCGTCGACCTCGCCGAGGACCTGGGCTACATGCCGCTCGCGCTGGCGCTGGCCACCGCGACGATGGCCGGGACCTCGCTGAGCTGCCGCGAGTACCGGCTGAGGTTCTCTGACCGCCGGGAGGAGCTGGCCGGGCGGGTCTCCCCGGGCACGGTGTCGGCCGCGGAGGTGGCCTGGTCGCTCGCCCTGGACCGCGCCGATCAGCGGGCGCCCGCCGGCCTGGCCAGGCCCGTGCTCGCGATGATCGCGCTGCTCGACCCGGCCGGCGTGCCGCTGCAGGTCCCCGCCAGCCAGACCGGCTGCGACTACGTGGCGGCGCGGGGCTCGATCCCGGTCATCGACCCGGGCCAGGTGCTTGCTGCCATCGGCAACCTCGCCCAGGCCGGCCTGGTCACGGTGGACCAGGACGGCGCGCCCGGCCTGGTCGTGGTGCACCCGGTCGTCCAGGCCGCGGTCCGCCGGCTCGTTCCCGCCGCCGTGCTCGAGGAGGCGGCGAGGTCCGCTGCGGACGCGCTCATGGAGGTCTGGCCGGCGCTGGAGGCGGACGAGGCGCGGGCACAGGCGCTGCGCGACTGCGCGGCCCGTCTCGGGGCGGTGGCGGGCAGCCTGCTGTGGTCGCCGGAGCCGCATCCGGTCCTGACCCAGGCGGGGACGAGCCTGACCGGCGCCGGCCTGGCCGGCCCCGCGGTGACGTACTGGGATACCCTGCTGCGGACCAGCGCGCACGTGCTCGGCGCCGCCCACCCGCACACGCTGGCGATCCGCGAGCAGCTCGTCGGCGCGTGCCTGGCGGCCGGCCAGTACAAGGACGCGGTCGACCTGATCACGGTCGTGGTCGCCGAGCGCGAGCGGGCGCTGGGCGCCGATCACCCCGAGACCCTCACCGCGCGCGCCAGCCTGGCCCGCGCCTACCGCCTGGCCGGCCTGCCGGAGGTGGCGGTCGAGCTGTACGAGCAGACCGTGGCGAGCTGCCAGTGGGTGCTCGGCGCCGACCACCCGGAGACGCTGGCCACGCGCAGCGAGCTCGCCCGATCGTTCCGCGACGCGGGCCAGATCGACCGGGCGATCGCGACCTACGAGCGCAACCTCGGCGAGTGGGAGCGCGCCGCCGGCCCGGGCGACCCGCAGGCCCTCGCGGAGTGCATCAGGCTGGCGCAGGCCTACCAGGCGGCGGGCCGCTTCGACGACGCGATCGCCGCCCTCCACCGGGTGCGCGCGATCCAGGAGCAGGGCCTGGGCCGGGAGCACCCCGACACGCTGGCGACCTGGGCGCTGCTGGCCTACGCCTACCGTTCCGCGGGACGGCTCAAGGAGGCTCTGCCGTTCTACCGCCAGGCCCTGTCCGGGCGCCAGGCCGTCCTGGGCGCCAGTCACCCGGACACGCTGACCACGATGGCCAACCTCGCCTCGTGCTGCGCCGAGGCTCGCCAGACCAGGGAGGCGATCACGCTGTTCGAGCGGGTCCTGGCGGCCCGGGAACGGGCGCAGGGCCCGGACCACCCGGACACGATCACGGCACGGGGGATGCTCGCGGGCGCCTACCACAGCGCCGGCCGGCTGGCGGAGGCGCTGCCGGCCTACGAGCAGACGGTGGCCGACTTCGACCGGGTTCTCGGCCCGGACCACCTGGACACCCTCACCTCCCGGGGCAACCTCGCGTATGCCTACCACGTCGCCAGGCGGCACGCCGACGCGGTGGCCATGTACGCTCGCGCCCTCGCCGACTGCGAGCGGGTCCTCGGGGCCGACCACCAGCTCACCCGGACGATGCGGGCCAACCTCGCCCAGGCGAGCCGCTAGCCGCCGCTCCGCCGCCGGCAGGCGCGGCCGCCAGGTTGCCCGCCCGCGGGCCCAGTGATGACCGGATCGTGCTTTGTCGTTTATGTGAGTTTTATGCTGCTTCATTGTGTTATGATGGGGCATCGCCGATGAGCGCCGGGCCAAGTGTGCCATCTGCGCAACGATCACTGGTCATGATAGGTAAACTCTTTACCAGGCCATTGGCATTTTCTTAATTCAATAACAGCATCGGCGCCACCGTCGGCGGGCATGATCATTTACAGCCGGACAGCCAGACGGGCGCCTCACCGGTGCCCCGAGCCGCGCCGGTGAACGAAGGTAAGGAGGCGTTCACTGTGAGCACGACAGGCTCGACCCTCACCCGGACCCAGCAGGTTCCCGCGGGAGCGCAGAAGCTGCACATCGCCATGGTGGCCCCGCCGTACTTCGACGTGCCGCCGACGGCGTATGGCGGGATCGAGACAGTCGTCGCCGACCTGGTCGACGCGCTCGTGGCGCGCGGCCACAGGGTCACGCTGATCGGGGCGGGCACGCACGCGACGAAGGCCCAGCGGTTCTTCGCCACCTACGACGCCGGCCCGGCCGACCGTCTCGGGGAGACGATGCCTGAGCTGGTGCACGCGGCGAAGGTGGCCAGCATCCTGGACACGCTGGACGCGGACGTGATCCACGACCACACGATGGCGGGCCCGCTGATGGCCCGGGGACGCCTGACCCCGACCGTGGTCACCGCCCACGGACCGGTTCACGGCGATCCGGGCGAGTACTACCGCGCGCTCGGCGACACGATCAAGCTGATCGCGATCTCCGGCGCGCAGCGGGCCAGTGCTCCCGACCTGCCGTGGACCGCGACCGTGCACAACGCGATCCGCGCCGAGACCTTCCCGTTCCGGGCGCGGAAGGAGGACTACGCGTTCTTCCTCGGCCGGTTCCACCCGGAGAAGGCGCCGCACCTGGCAATCGACGCCGCCCGGGCGGCCGGCATGCCGATCGTCCTGGCCGGCAAGTGCTCCGAGCCGATCGAGCGGGCCTACTACGCCAGGGAGATCGAGCCGCGAATCGGGCCGGACACCACGATCGTCGGCGTGGCGGACTCGGCGGCCAAGCGCCAGCTGCTGTCCCGGGCCGCCTGCCTGCTGTTCCCGATCGCCTGGGAGGAGCCGTTCGGCCTGGTCGTGATCGAGGCGATGGCCTGCGGGACCCCGGTCGTGGCGCTGCGCCGCGGCGCGGTCCCCGAGCTGATCGTCCAGGGCCAGACGGGGATCATCGTGGACGCTCCCGAGGAACTGCCGGCGGCCATTCCGCTTGCCCGGGAGCTCGATCCGTACGTGTGCCGCAAGCACGTGGAGTCGAGCTTCAGCGTCGAGGTGATGGCGGAGCGGTACGAGGCCGCCTACCGCACGGTGCTGGCCACGGCCCCCGACCCGTGGCTGGCCACCACCGAGACGCCGCTGATGCGGTGAACGCCCGCGGGGCCTAGCGCGCGGCCCGCGCTGTGCCCGGCGCGGCCCCCGGCTGCGGTGAGCGCGCGGGGGGCCTAGGCTTTCCGTCGTGGTGGCACGCGGCACCCGGGCGACGGAGCACCTGGCCAGGCTGGGCGTCGCGTTCACCGTCCACGCCTATGCCCGCGGCGGCCGTCCCGGGTCGTACGGCGCCGAGGCGGCCGCCGCGCTCGGCGTGCCGCCCGAGCGGGTGCTCAAGACGCTCGTCGCGAGCGTCGACGGGGCTCTCATCCTGGCCGTGGTCCCGGTCGCCGGGCAGCTCGACCTCAAGGCGCTGGCCGAGGCCTGCGGGGGCAGGCGCGCCCGGCTGGCCGACAGCGCGGCAGCCGAGCGCGCGACCGGCTACGTGACCGGGGGGATCGCGCCGGTCGCCCAGCGCAGGAGGCTGCCCGTGGTCATCGACTCCTCGGCGCTGGGCTGGCCGTCGGTGTTCTGCAGCGCGGGCCAGCGGGGCCTGCAGGTCGAGCTGGCGCCGGGCGACCTGGTCCGCGCGGCGGGCGCGGCCGTGGCCCCCATCGCCCGCCCGGGGCGGTGAGGCCGCGGGCCGCCGGCGGATCAGCCGCGCCCGCCGTCCCGGGACGGGCGGCGGTCGCCGCCGCCCGCCCCGGGACGGGTCACAGCTGGTGCGGCTGGCACACCGCGCCGCGGTCCGCGCCGGTGACCAGCGCCGCGTACTTGGCCAGCGCGCCGCTGGCATAGCGCGGCGCCGGGCGCTTCCAGCCGGCCCGCCGGCGCTCCAGCTCGGCCTCGTCGACGAGCAGCTCGAGCCGGCGCCCCGGCACGTCGACCAGGATCTTGTCGCCGTCTGCCGCGAGCGCGACCGGGCCGCCGTCGAACGCCTCGGGCGCGACGTGCGCGATGCACGCGCCGAACGTGGCCCCGGAGAACCGCCCGTCGGTGACCAGCACCACGTCCTTGCTGATCCCGCTGCCCTTGAGCGCGGCGGTGACCGCGAGCATCTCCCGCATGCCCGGGCCCCCCTTCGGCCCCTCGTACCGGATCACCAGCACGTCGCCCGCGGCGACCTTGCCCTGGGTGATCGCCGCGAAGCAGTCCTCCTCGCGGTCGAACACCCGGGCCGTCCCCTCGAACCGCAGCGTCTCGATGCCGGGCACCTTGACGACCGCGCCGTTCGGGGCGAGGCTGCCGCGCAGCACGGCCAGGCCGCCCTCGCGGCCGAACGGGTCGGAGGCCGGCCGCACCACCGTGCCGTCCGGCTCCGGGGCGCCCGCGACGTTCTCCGCGAGGGTCCGGCCGTTCACCGTCATCGCGTCGCCGTCGAGCAGGCCGGCGCCGAGCAGCTCGCGGAGCACCACCGGCAGCCCGCCGACCTGGTCGAGCTCGCTCATCACGAACCGGCCGGCCGGGCGCATCGAGGCGATGTGGGGGGTGCGGCGGCTGATCGCGTCGAAGTCATCCAGGGTCAGCTCGACCCCGGCCTCCGCAGCGATCGCGAGCAGGTGCAGGACGGCGTTCGTCGAGCCCGCCGTCGCCATCACGACCGTGGCGGCGTTGAGGAACGCGGCCCGCGTCAGGATGTCGCGCGGCCGGCGCCCCGCGGCCAGGGCGGCGACCGCCGCCTCGCCCGTCGCCCGGGCGAGCGCGGCCCGCTCGGCGGTCACGGCGGGCGGGCTGGCGGAGCCCGGCAGCGCCATGCCGAGGGTCTCGGCGCAGGCCGCCATGGTGTTCGCGGTGTACATGCCGGCGCACGAGCCGGCGCCCGGGCAGGCCGCCCGCTCGATGGCGAGCAGGTCGGCGTCGCTCATCTCCCCGGCCGCCTGGGCGCCGACCGCCTCGAACACGTCCTGGATCGTGAGCGTCCGCCCGAGCGCGCGGCCGGGCAGGATCGTGCCGCCGTACAGGAACGCGGCGGGCACGTTCAGGCGCGCGCAGGCCATGAGCATGCCGGGCAGCGACTTGTCGCACCCGGCGATGGCGACCAGCGCGTCGAACCGCTCCGCGTGCACCATCAGCTCGACGGAGTCCGCGATGACCTCGCGGCTGACCAGGGACGCCTTCATCCCCTCGTGGCCCATCGCGATGCCGTCGGAGACCGCGATCGTGCCGAATTCCAGCGGGACCGCCCCGGCCTGCCGCACGCCCTCCTTCGCCGCGACCGCGAGCGAGTTCAGGTGCAGGTTGCACGGGGTCACCTCGTTCCACGAGGACGCGACGGCGACCTGGGGCAGGCCCAGGTCCTCCTCGCTCAGGCCGACCGCCCGCAGCATCGCGCGCTGCGGGGCGCGGGCCGGTCCGGTGGTCAGCGGGCCGCTGCGCGGCCGCGGCAGTGTGCTCATCGCGGGTTCACACCTTCCAGGAGAACGGATTCTTCGTGCTGATCGCGGGCCGCCGGGCCGGTCACGTCGCGGCGGGGACGAGCGCCCGCGCGCCCGCCCGGAGCAGCCCGTAGCTGATCCCGTCGGCGAGCGCCTCCCAGGACGCGGTGACGATGTCGTCGGAGACGCCCACGGTGGTCCACTCGCCGGCGCTGTCGGCCGAGGTGAGCATGACGCGGGTGACCGCGCTGGTCGCGGCCCGGCCGTCGAGGATGCGGACCTTGTAGTCCACCAGGCGGATGGAGGCCAGCTCGGGGTACAGGTCCTCCAGGGCCCGGCGCAGCGCCTGGTCGAGCGCGTGGACCGGGCCGACTCCCTCGCCGACCGCGACGACCCGCTGGTCCCGCAGGAGCAGCCGGACGATCGCCTCGCTGCGGTCGGTGGGCCCCGAGGGGCCCTCGGACCGCTCGATCACGACCCGGTAGCCCTCCAGCTCGAACCAGGTCGGGCTGGGATCCGGCCCAGTCCCGGCCGGCCGTCGCCGGGCGGCCACGCGCCGGACCAGGAGCTCGAACGAGGCGTCCGCGGCCTCGAACGCGTAGCCGCGGTGCTCGGCGGCCTTGACCTCGTCCAGTACCTCGCTGGCCAGGGCCGGATCGAGCTCGATGCCGAGCTCGGCCGCCCGGGCCAGCACGTTGCTGCGCCCGGCGAGCTCGCTGACCAGGACGGCCGCCTGGTTCCCCACCGCGGCGGGGTCGACATGGGAGTAGGCGTCGGGGCGGCGGGCGATGGCCGAGGCGTGCAGCCCGGCCTTGGTGGCGAACGCTGACGAGCCGACGTACGGCTGGCGGGCCTCGAACGGCAGGTTCGCCACCTCCGCGACCAGCTTGGCGACCGACGACAGCTCGGCGAGCCTGCCCGGCGGGAGCAGCTCGTGCCCCCGCTTGAGCTCCAGGCCCGCGATCACGGCGAACAGGTCCGCGTTGCCGCAGCGCTCCCCGTAGCCGTTCGCCGCGCCCTGCACGTGCCTGACCCCCTCACCGACCGCGACTAGCGAGTTCGCGACCGCGCAGGCCGAGTCGTTGTGGCAGTGCACGCCGATCCGCAGCTGCCCGAACCGGGCCGTGACGTCCCGGACGACCCGGACGATGTCGTCGGGGAGCGTGCCGCCGTTGGTGTCGCACAGCGCCAGCGTGTCCGCCCCGGCCTCGGCGGCCGCGGCGAGCACGGCGAGCGCGTAGCCGGGGTCGGCGGCGTAGCCGTCGAAGAAGTGCTCGGCGTCGAAGACGACCCGCCGTCCCTCGCGGGCGAAGAACCGCACCGAGTCGGCGACCATCGCCAGGTTCTCCTCCCGGGTGGTGCGCAGCGCCTCGTCGACGTGGAGCGTCCATGCCTTGCCGACCAGCGTCACGACCGGCGTGCCGGCGGCGAGCAGCACGGCCAGGTCCGGGTCGCCGTCGGCCGACCGGCCGGGACGGCGGGTCGCGCCGAACGCCGCGAGCGCCGCGTGCCGCCACGGCAGCTCCCCGGCCCGGGCGAAGAACTCCTTGTCCTTCGGGTTGGAGCCGGGCCAGCCCCCCTCGACCACGTCCACGCCGAGCGCGTCGAGTGCTGCGGCGATCCGGAGCTTGTCCTCGACGGTCAGGTCGAGGCCGACCTGCTGGGCGCCGTCGCGGAGCGTGGTGTCGTAGATCTCGACCCGGGCAGGCCCCGGCTCAGCGCCGCTCACGCCCTATCACCTGCCTGGCCGAGCCTGGTGCTCAGGGCGTCGGCCCACCCGCGGGTGGACGTGGCGCCGCCGGAGGCGAGCACCGCGTCGACGGCGGACTCCAGCTCCCCGGCGGCCGCCCGCTCGCCGAGGTGGTCGAGCATGAGGGCGGCGGACAGGACGGCGCCGGCCGGGTTGGCCGTGCCGGTGCCGGCGATGTCCGGGGCCGAGCCGTGGACCGGCTCGAACATCGACGGGCCGGTCCGGGCCGGGTTGAGGTTCCCGCTCGCGGCCAGGCCGAGGCCGCCGGTCAGGGCCGCGGCCAGGTCGGAGAGGATGTCGCCGAACAGGTTGTCGGTGACGATCACGTCGAACCTGCCCGGGTCGGCGACCAGGTACAGGCACGCGGCGTCGACGTGGGCGTAGTCGAGCACGATGCCCTGCTCGGCGGCGACCTCCTCGGCGACCCGCTGCCAGAGCCGGCCGGCGTGGGTGAGCACGTTGGTCTTGTGGACCAGGGTCATCCGGCCGCCGCGGCGGGCGGCGAGCCCCGCGGCGTACCGGACGCAGCGCTCGACCCCGGCGCGCGTGTTCAGCGACTCCTCGGTCGCCGCCTCGAACGGGGTGCCCGCGTGGACGGTGCCGCCCGCCCCTGCGTAGAGCCCCTCGGTGTTCTCCCGCACCACCACCACGTCCAGGCCCGTCCCCTGGCGCGGGCCGGCGACGCCGGGGCGGAGCCTGGCCGGGCGCAGGTTCACGTAGAGGTCGAGCTCGGATCGCAGCCGCAGCAGCAGGCCCCGCTCCAGCACCCCGGGAGGGACCGACGGGCTGCCGACCGCTCCCAGCAGGATCGCGTCGGCCTTGCGCAGGGCGGCCAGGGCGTCGTCGGGCAGCAGCTCGCCGGTGCGCAGGTACCGCTGCGCGCCCAGGTCGGCATCGCGCCAGTCGATGCGGAAGCCGTGCCGGGCGCCGGCCTGGTCGACGAGGGCGCGGGCGACCGCGGTGACCTCGGGGCCGATGCCGTCGCCCGGCAGGTGCGCGACGACGTGGGTTCGTACGCCGGCCTCCATCTCAGGCTCCGTCCTCGCCGTGGCCGGCCGCGTCCTGGTCCCGGCCGCCGGCCGGCGCGTCCTGGCCCTCGCGGTCGGTGGGCGCGTCCAGCCAGCTCATCATCTGGCGCAGCGGCCGCCCGGTCCGCTCGATCAGGCTGTTCGCCGCGGCGGCGCGCAGCCGCTCGAAGTTCGGCCGGCCGGCGTCGTCCTCGGCGATCCACTCGCGGGCGAACTCGCCGGAGCGGATGTCGTCGAGGAGTTGCGCCATGGCCTGCCGGGTCGGCTCGCCGATCACCCTCGGGCCGCGGGTCAGGTCGCCGTACTCGGCGGTGTCGCTCACCGAGTAGCGCATCCAGCCCATGCCCCCCTCGTACATCAGGTCCACGATCAGCTTGAGCTCGTGCAGGCACTCGAAGTAGGCGACCTCCGGCTGGTAGCCGGCGTTCACGAGGGTCTCGAAGCCCGCGTTGACCAGCGCGGTCACCCCGCCGCAGAGCACCGCCTGCTCGCCGAACAGGTCGCTCTCGGTTTCCTCCTGGAAGGTCGTGACCAGCGCCCCCGCCTTGGTGCCGCCGATCCCCTTGGCGTAGGAGCGGGCGAGGTCCCACGCCTTGCCGGTGGCGTCCTGGGCGACGGCGACCAGCACCGGGGTGCCCTGGCCTGCCTCGAACTGCCGCCGCACCAGGTGCCCCGGCGCCTTCGGCGCGACCATCGCGACATCCACGTCACCGGGCGGGGTGACGTAGCCGAAGTGGATGTTGAACCCGTGCGCGAAGAACAGCGCGTCGCCCGGCTCGAGGTTCGGCGCGATCGCCTCCGCGTAGAGCCGTCGCTGCCCCGTGTCCGGGGTGAGCACCATGATCACGTCGGCCCAGCCGCACACCTCCGCGGGCGTGCCGACGCTCAGCCCGGCCTCGAGCGCCTTCGCGCGGGACCGTGACCCCTCGGGCAGCCCCACCCGGACGTCGCACCCGGAGTCCCGCAGGTTCAGCGCGTGCGCGTGGCCCTGCGACCCGTACCCCAGGACCGCGATCTTCCTGGACTGCGCCAGCGTGAGGTCGGCGTCCTCGTCGTAATACACCGTCGCCATGGAAAGCTACCTTCCGAGTAGAACTTGTTCTTCCTGCCTGGCGGCGCCGGGAGCGCGCGCCGGGTCGTCGTCGGTGATCGTCCCGGCGCCGCGGCCGATCGCGATCAGCCCGGTCCGCACCAGCTCGCAGGTCCCGTGCGGCTCGAGCGCCGCCAGCAGCGCGTCGAGCCGGCCCGGGCTGCACACCGCCTCGAGCACGATCGTCCGCGGGTCCAGGTCCACCACGGTGGCGCGGAACGCCGCGGCGGTGTCCAGCAGCCGCGCCCGCAGGGCCGGGTGCACGTGGACCTTGATCAGGGCGAGCTCGCGCTCCACTGCGGCGTCCGCCTCGAGCTCCACCACCTTGAGCACCCGGACCAGCTTCTCCAGCTGCTTGTGGACCTGGTCGACGGGCGTGGAGGCGCCGTCCACCACGATGGTCATCCGGCTCACCCGCTCGTCGGCGGTCGGGCCGACGGAGAGGGAGGTGATGTTGAACGCCCGGCGGGAGAACAGCCCGGCCACGTGCGCGAGCACGCCTGGCTTGTTCTCCACCAGCACCGACAGGGTGTGGGTGCTCACGGCACGATCACCTCCTTGCGCGCGGCCGCCTCCTGCTCCGCGGCGGTGAACTCGGGCCCGAGCACGATGTCGTCGTTCGCCGCACCGGCCGGGACCATCGGGAAGACGCCCTCGGCGTCGTGGGTGCGGAAGTCGACGACGACCGGAACGTCGGTGCTGGCCAGCGCCTTCTCCAGCACCGTGTCCACGTCGGCCGGGCTCTCGCAGCGCAGCCCGGCGCATCCGTAGGCCTCGGCGAGCTTGACGTAGTCGGGGATGGCCGTGCCGAGGTGAACCTCGGAGTAGCGCTCCTCGTAGAACAGCTCCTGCCACTGCCTGACCATGCCGAGGAACCCGTTGTTGAAGATCATCACCTTGATCGGCAGCCCCTCGATCGCGCAGGTGGCGAGCTCCTGAGCGGTCATCTGGAAGCACCCGTCGCCGTCGATCGCCACCACCAGCTCGCCGGGCCGGCCGATCTGGGCGCCCATGGCGGCGGGGACGGCGAAGCCCATCGTGCCCAGGCCACCCGAGTTGATCCAGCTGCGCGGCCTGGTGAACGTGTAGTGCTGGGCGGCGTGCATCTGGTGCTGGCCGACCCCCGCGACGATGATCGCCTCGCCCCCGGTCATCGCCGAGAGCCGCTCGACGACGTGCTGCGGCTTCAGCGGCCCGTCGGGCCGCTGGGTGTAGCGCAGCGGGTAGCTGCGCCGCCAGCCGGCGGTGGTGGCCAGCCACTCGCCCGTGCCGGGCGGCCCGGAGCGGCCGGCCAGCTCCCGCACGGCGATGGCCAGGTCGGGCAGGACGGTCCGCAGGTTGCCGATGATCGCGACGTCGGGGACCCGGTTCTTGCCGATCTCCGCCGGGTCGATGTCGGCGTGGACGACCTTGGCCTTCGGGGCGAACGCCGCGAGCTTGCCGGTCACCCGGTCGTCGAACCGGGCGCCGAGCGCGACGATCAGGTCGGCCTCCTGCAGCGCGGCGACCGCCGCGTAGGTGCCGTGCATGCCCGGCATGCCGAGGGCGAGAGGGTGGGAGTCGGGGAAGGCGCCGCGCGCCATGAGCGTGGTGACCACCGGTGCCTGCGCAGCCTCGGCCAGCTCGCGCAGCGCCTCGTGCGCGTCGGCCTTGACGACCCCGCCGCCGACATACAGGACGGGGCGGCGGGCCGCGTGCAGCATCCGCGCGGCCCGGGCGATCAGCGCGGGGTCGGGCGGGCCGGGCACCCGGTAGCCGGGCAGGTCGAGCTCGGGCGGCCAGCTCCAGGTGGTCGTGGCCTGCAGGACGTCCTTGGGCAGGTCCACCAGGACCGGGCCGGGGCGGCCGGTGCTCGCGACGTGGAACGCCTCGGCGATCGCCGCCGGGATCCGCGCCGGATCGGTGACCAGCTCGTTGTGCTTGGTCACCGGGCTGGTGATCCCGGTGATGTCGGACTCCTGGAACGCGTCGGTGCCGATCATGCGGGTCGGCACCTGGCCGGTGATCGCGACGACGGGGACCGAGTCCATGTAGGCGTCGGCGAGGGCGGTCACCAGGTTCGTCGCCCCGGGCCCGGACGTGGCCATGCAGACCCCGACCCGGCCGGTGGCCCAGGCATAGCCCTCGGCGGCGTGCCCCGCTCCCTGCTCGTGCCTGACCAGCACGTGCCGCAGGGACGAGGAGCGCAGCGGATCGTAGGCGGGCAGGATGGCCCCGCCCGGCAGCCCGAAGACGATGTCGACGCCCTGGCGTTCAAGGCTGCGGACGAGCGCCTGGGCTCCGGTCACATGCACGAGATGCTCCTTCTTCGTCACGACGATGCGCCGCCAGGAGGCGTCCCGGCCGCGGCGGCGGGCGCCGCCGCGCGGGCCCGCCTGGTGGCCCGGCTAACAAAAAACCTCCTGGCCGCCGGCCGAGGAGGGGTAGCGCGAGCCCGTCGCCGGGCTCGCGCTACATGATGAGGAGTACTCGGAACTGGATGATCTTGCTCATCGCGATCTCCGTTGCGGGTCGGCCTTCGGGATGATGTGGCACGGTGAGGATCGTGTGCCGTGGGAGGCGACGCTGCCCGCCGCCCCCACCATACGGCACGTCAGGCCATGGCGTGCTCGCCGGGGCGGACCGATGGCAGCCAGGATGGCCTGCGCCGCTCGAAGCTGGCGATCGCGTCCGCGTGGCGGAGCGTGATGCCGATGTCGTCGAGGCCCTCGAGCAGGCGCCAGCGCGCGTAGTCGGGGAGGGCGAACGGGGCGCTCAGCCCGGCCGCCGGGACCGTGATCGTCCGCTCCGCCACGTCGACCACGACGCGCGCGCCCGGATCGGCGGCCAGCGCGGCGGTCAGGGCGGACACGGCGTCCTCGCCGGCCTGCGCGGTCACCAGGCCCGCGCCGATGCTGTTGTTGCGGAAGATGTCCGCGAAGCTCGGCGCGATCACCGCCTCGAACCCGAAGTCCTGGAGCGCCCAGACCGCGTGCTCGCGCGACGAGCCGCAGCCGAAGTTCGCCCCGGCGACCAGGATCCTCGCCCCGCTGGCACCGGGCGCGTTGAGCGGAAAGCCCGGGTCGGCGCGCCAGGCCTCGAACAGGCCCGCGCCGAAGCCGGTCCGCTCCACTCGCTTGAGCCACGACGCCGGGATGATCTGGTCGGTGTCGATGTCGCGGCGGTCCACCACGACCGCGCGGCCCTCGACCCGCCGCACTGCGCGCATCTGGCGCTCTCCTTTCCTCGCGGCCCGGCGCCGCCGGGCCTTCGGCTTCCCCGGGGCGGCTACAGGTCCGACGGCGCCGCGAACCGGCCGGCCACCGCGGTCGCTGCGGCGACCGCGGGGGACACCAGGTGGGTGCGGCCGCCCGGCCCCTGCCTGCCCTCGAAGTTCCGGTTGCTGGTCGACGCGCTCCGCTCCCGCGGGGCGAGGATGTCGCCGTTCATGCCCAGGCACATCGAGCAGCCGGCCGAGCGCCACTCGAAGCCGGCGGCGGTGAACACCGCGTCGAGGCCCTCGGCCTCGGCCTGCGCCTTCACCCGGGCCGAGCCGGGCACGGCGATCGCGCGCACGCCCGGGCTGACCTTGCGGCCCCGCAGCACGCCAGCCGCGGCCCGCAGGTCCTCCAGCCGGCCGTTCGTGCACGAGCCGATGAACACGGCGTCCACCGCGATGTCGCGGATCGCCGTGCCGGGCGCGAGGCCCATGTACTCCAGCGCGCGCCGGGCCGCCTGGCGTTCCTGCGGGGTCTGGAAGGAGTCCGGGTCGGGCACGGCCCCGTCGATGCCCGCCGACTGCGCCGGGGTGGTGCCCCAGGTCACCGTGGGGGTGATCGCCGAGGCGTCGATGCGCACCTCCCGGTCGAACGCCGCGCCGTCGTCGGTGGCCAGCGAGCGCCAGTCGTCGAGCGCCCGCTCCCAGTCCGCGCCCTTCGGCGCGTACCGCCGGCCCTCCAGGTAGGCGAAGGTCACGTCGTCCGGCGCGATCATCCCGGCCCGGGCGCCCGCCTCGATCGACATGTTGCAGACGGTCATCCGGCCCGCCATGTCGAGCCCGCGGATCGCCGCGCCGCGGTACTCGATCACGGTCCCCGTGCCGCCGCCGGTGCCGATCCGGGCGATGATCCCCAGGATGAGGTCCTTGGCGCTGACCCCGGGGGCGAGCTCGCCGTCCACCGTCACCGCCATCGCCTTCGGCTTGGCCTGGCGCAGCGTCTGGGTGGCGAGCACGTGCTCGACCTCGGTGGTCCCGATGCCGAACGCGAGCGCGCCGAACGCCCCGTGGGTGGAGGTGTGGCTGTCGCCGCACACCACCGTCATGCCGGGCTGGGTGAGCCCGAGCTGCGGGCCGATGACGTGGACGACGCCCTGGTCGGCGCTGCCGAGCGGGAAGAGCGTGATCTGGTGCGCCTCGCAGTTCTTGCGCAGCCGGGCGATCTGCTCGGCGGCGAGCGGGTCGGTGATCGGGCCGAGCGGGTTGACCGTCGGCACGTCGTGGTCCATCGTCGCCACCGTCAGGTCGGGCCGCCGGACCGCGCGGCCGGCGAGCTCCAGGCCCTCGAACGCCTGCGGCGAGGTGACCTCGTGGATCAGGTGCAGGTCGATGTAGAGCAACGGCGGCTCGCCGTCGGGGCTGGCCACCAGGTGGCGCTCCCAGACCTTGTCGAACAGGCGGTGGGCGCTCACGCGCGGTCCCTGGCGGCGCCCGCATCGCCTCCGTTGTCCCGGCGGTCAAGCGCGACCTGGACGGCGGCCAGCGCCATCATGCCCGTTTCGCTGGAGTCAGGCTGGTGGGCCTCGGATCCGGTCTCGGCCTTCATGACGTCTCCCTGTCGCTTCTGCTGCTGGGTGATCTGCCAGGCGTTCCAGCGTGGGGCCGGGCCGCCGCCGCGCCGCCCGCCCTGCCGCGTCCGCCGGGGGACGGCGCGGCCGGGGGCGGATGCCCTCCGTGATCGCGGAGCCCAGGGTCCGGGACGTCGCGTGCCGGGCCGTGCGCGGATCGATCGCGCGGATCGGGGGTGAGATCTGGGATCGGCTCGCGGGACCTAGGGGCGATGCGGCCAGCGCCTCAACTCCGTAGCGGGTTGCTGGCCTGCCTGATCAGGTCCCGCTACGGCAGCTAAGAATGAGTACGAGGTGCCGCATGTCGCTGACCACTGTACCCCGCCCGCGCGGGAGCGCGCACCCGGGGCCGGGATATCGCAGTGGCGCCGTGCGGCACGCCGGGCTCACAGCAGCCCGAGCCGGCTGCCGTGGGCGATCGCCTGCCGCCGGGTGGCCACCCCGAGCTTGCGGTAGACCGCGCGCAGGTGCGTCTTGATCGTGTTCACCGACAGGAACAGCGCCTCGGCGATCTCCTGGTTGGTCATGTGCGAGGGCAGGAACCGCAGCACCGCCAGCTCGCTCGGGGTCAGCCGGGCCGCGTCCCGGGCCGGCGGCATGGCCGGTCGCCATGCCGAGCCGTCTAGCCGGCGCACGATGGCGGCGGCGAACGAGGCGCCAGGACCGTCCGGGCGGATGAGCGCGGTCAGCGCCGACCGGGCCGCGGCGCCGTGGTCCAGGAAGGGCCGCAGCAGCCCGGCCGGCTCGGCGAGGGCCAGGGCCGCGGCCAGGTGGCCGGCCGCGGGCCCGGGCTCACCCAGCCGGCGGTGCGCGATGGCGGCGGTGATCAGTGCCCCGACGTGCTCGCTCAGGGTGAGGCGCCCCGGCGGCGGGTCGAGCCAGGGGCCGAGGATGGCGAGCGCGCTGCGGCCGTCACCGGCGGACAGCAGCACCCGGGCACGGGCCAGGCGCAGGCCGGGATGGCCCGAGGCGCCGCGGCGGGGACCGGCACCGCCCGGCCCGGCCAGCCCGGGCCCGCCGGCTGCCCCGGCTGCCCCGGCTGCCCGGGCGGGCCCGGCTGGCATGAGTGGTCCGGCTACGGCTCGCTCGGCTGCCTCGATCGCGGCCATCGCGCTCGCGGTGTCGCCGTCCTGGAGCGCGACGTCGGCGTCGAGCACTGCCAGCTCCGGGCCGAGGGGGATCGCGCGGCCGGCTGCGGCCGCCGGGCAGCCGTCCGGTGCGTGCCCGGCGGTCACGGCCGGGCCCGCCGCCCCGGCCAGGCCCGCCGCCCCGGCCAGGCCCGCCGCCCCGGCCAGGCCCTGCCCGGCGTCGCGGCGGAGCCTGGCGAGCAGGGCCCGTGCGCTGGCACGGTCCCCGCAGCACAGGGCCAGCCTCGCCCGGGCAGCGGTGACCAGCCAGCCCGCCACCTGCTCCTCGGGCCCGGCCTGCGCGAACCGGGGGCCGTGGCCGGGCGGTGAGCCCGGGCCGGCCCCGGCGCCGGCCATCGGCTCGGCGTGCCCCCCGGCCGTGCGGGGCGCGCCAGCCGCGCTCGCGGCACAGCGGTCGAGTGCCCGGGCCGCCCCGGCCAGATCGTCCCTGGCCAGGCAGGAATGAGCCGTGGCCAGGTCGGCGAGCAGCCCGGGCAGCGCGTCGGCGTCCTGGATCCGCGGGCCGCCGGCCCCGCCGGCATCGTGCGCAGCGTCCGGCCCGGTCGTGATGGCGCCGCGGATCCGGTGCGAGATCGCGCCGGCCGGCCAGGAGCCGCGCGCGCCGCGCTCGGGTGCCATGCCGCCCGGATCGGATAGCTGGCCGTGCAGCGAGCCGGCGAGAAAGGGCTGGCCGTGCAGCGAGCCGGCGAGAAGCTGCCACGCGGCGACCCGCGCGAGCAGCCCCTCGCTGCCCGCGTGCCCGAGCTGCCCGCGTGCCCGGCTGAACGCGGCGAGCGCGTCTGAGGGCCGCCCGCGGACCAGCGCGGCGACGCCGAGCGCGGACCACAGCAGGCCGGTTGCCCGCCGCCAGGCCGTTCGGCCCGGGTCCGGGCCCTGGCCAGCCGCCGGGCGGGCTGGCCGCGCCTCGCCGTCGCCCGGCCCGGCGCCGCCGCCACCCAGGCCGGCCTGGCCGGCACCGGCCGCCTCGCCGGCTGCGGAACGGGCCGCCGTGATCCAGCGGGCCGGCTCGGCGCAGGCCGCGGCATGCAGCACCCGCAGGGCGAGCAGCCACGGCGCCATCTCCGGGCGCCGGCCCGGCCCGCGGCGGGCAGCGGCCCGCTCGGCGTCGTCCAGGTGCGACCCGGCGGCGATCCAGTTCCCCGCGCGCAGCGCTGACGCCGCGAGCGCGCACGCGACCGCCGGGTCGTCGCGCCCGTCCTCGGGGAACGCCGCGAGCGCCGCCTCGGTGCGGGCGCCCGGGGCGGGCAGCAGCAGCACCGGGCCAGCCAGGCCGAGCATCTCGGCGGCCAGGTCCCAGTCACCCGCCGAGGATGCGGTCCGCACGGCGTCCGCGGCCATGCCGTGGGCCGCCAGCCACCGCGCGGCCCGGGCGGCGAGAGCGGCTGCCTCCGCCGGCCGCTCCCGCCGCAGCCGCCAGTGCAGCAGGTCCCGCAGCAGCGGGTGAACGCGGTACCAGGCCGCTGCGGCAGGCGGCGAGGTCACGTCGTCGCCGGTGATCACGGTGACCATCGCGTTCTCCCGGCTGAGCTGGTCGAAGAGCGCCGCGCCCCCGTCCCCGCCCGTGATCGCATCGGCCAGGTCACCGCAGGTCACTTCGGTCACGCTGGTGCGCTCCAGGAACAGCCGCGTGCCTGCGGGGAGGGCGGCGAGCACCTCGTCGCTCAGGTAGTCGGCGGCCGGCGGCTGGTCGCCGCGGAGCCGCCAGGCCGCCGGAGCGTGGCCCGGGCCGGCCGCCAGCGCCGCCAGGCGCAGCCCGGTCATCCAGCCCAGCGTGCGGGCGAGCAGCGCGTCCAGCTCGCCAGGGGGCGGGCGCATGCCGAGCATCGTGAAGTAGCCGTCCGCCTCCTGCGCGGTGCAGGCCAGCTCGCCGGGCCCGATCTCGGCGAGGTCGCCGTCCACCCGCAGCCGAGCGACCGGCAGGCCCGCGGCGTGCCGCCCGGACAGCAGCCACCGCAGGCCACGCGGCCCGCGCCGGACCAGGTGCTCCAGCTCGGCCACGGCGGCGCTGCCCGTGAGCTGCTCCAGCCCGTCGACGATCAGCGTGACGGGGACGGCTCGCTCCCCCGCGCGCCTGCCGGGGGACGGCGCGGCCGGGCCGGCGCCCGGGTCCGCCCGGGTCCCGCCGCGCGCGGGAGCCATCCTCGCGCCGGGCCGGGCGAAGATGCCGTCGGGGCCGGGCAGGCTCGCGAGGGCAGCGTTCAGGCGCGCCCTGAGCTGGCCGGGATCCCGGTCGCCGGGGCCGAGGCCGAGCCAGGCCGCCGGTCCCGGCCAGGATGCGGCCCACTGGGCGCACGCGATGGTCTTCCCCGCCCCGGCCGGCGCGGTCATGAGGGTGACCCGGTGCCGCACCGCGCGGCTGATCAGTTCGGTCACCCGAGGCCGCGGCAGGATGGGAGCGCCAGGCAGCGGGACGGCGAACCCGGCCCCCGTCGGCCCGCGCCGGCCGCCACCGTGCGGCTGGCGGCGCTCCTGGCTGGTCCGGTGCCTGGCCGACGGCGCGATGGTCGTGCTCGTCAATTCCCCCCCGACGGGCGGCCGTGCCCCGGGCCGCCGGTCCCCCTCCGGTCGGCGCGCGCTGCCGCAGCCCGGTAGCACCGTACCCGCGGGCCGCGCAAGCCAATCCTGCCGCCGGGCCGGCGGGAACTGGCGGCCGGGAGGATGGCAGGCGGGAACTCACCCCGCGCAGGTGACGACCTCGCGGCTGCGGGCGGTTCTACTGGATGGCGAGGACGACCGGACGCACCGAAGGAGGACGCCATGCCCGCAGCCACTCCCGTGCTCGACACGCTCGCCGACATCAACCTGGCCTCGATCGAGCACACCCGCCTGCAGCCGCGCGAGCTGATGCTCGCCAGGATCGCGGCCCTGGTCGCCGTGGACGCGCCGCCCGCGTCCTACCTGGCGAACGCCGGGTCCGCGCGGGACAGCGGGATCACCGAGCAGGACGTGCAGGACGTCCTGATCGCGATCGCGCCGGTGGTCGGCACCGCGAAGGTGGTGGCCTCGGCCGGCAACATCATGAAGGCGCTGGGGTTCGCCATCGCGGTCGCGGAGGGGGAGGAGACCCCGGGCTGAGCCCGGGCGAGGGGGAGCGAGCCGCCGGCCGGCGGCAACCGTCGTGGCACTGCCCGCCGGCCGGCGCGCACCGCGCGCGATCTGGCCGGGCTGCTCCCGGCCGCCGGGCTACGGCTGATCAGCGGCGCTGGTCATCGGCTACCGCTGCGCGCCTGCGGCGGTCGCCAGCCGCCTGGCCGCGTTCACCGGTTCGCTGGAGCCCGCCTGACCGCGTCGCCCCGGCGGGACAGCACGGCCAGGCGGGCCCGCGCGCGCATTGGCGGACAGGCGTCAGACCGGGCGGACCTGCTCCGCCTGCGGGCCCTTGGCGCCCCGCCCGGCCACGAACTCGACGCGCTGGTTCTCCTCCAGCGTGCGGAACCCGTCGGCGAGGATCGCCGAATGGTGGACGAAGACGTCCGGCCCGCCATCGTCGGGCGCGATGAACCCGTACCCCTTCGTCGCGTTGAACCACTTCACAGTGCCCTGAGGCATCTTCCGTACTCCCAGATGAGCGATCTTCGGGATCCACGGTCGCGGATCCCGGCGAGGCGACCCGCTCGTCCGGAGAGTCGCTCCGGAAGGGCGCAGGCGCCCGCTGTCAGGTTGCGCGGGCGCTGTCACACGTACACGAACCTTCCCTAGGCCATCTAACACCATCGCGGGCACCAGGCGGGCCAGGCCGCGGGCACGCGCCCCGGGCGGCGGGACCTCGTCAGCTCAGGCGCTCGGCGTACAGGGCGTCGACCCGGTAGGGGATGCCGAGCGCCGTCCGGCCCCTGGTGTCCGGGTGCCCGTCCAGGATCGCGGCGACCTCGGCGAGCACCGCGCGCTGGCGGGCCGGCGGCAGCGCGGCGATGTGGCTGACGCTGCGGAACCGGTCGATCACCTGCTCTCGCGTGCACCGCTGGACGTGGAAGAACGTCGCCTCCGTCCACGGGGACCAGCCGTCGCGCCCGGCGAGGCCCCGTTCGCTCCAGCTCTCGCCGGGGCCGCCCCGGCCGTCGCGGTGGTCGCGCCAGGGAGCGCGCCGCTCGACCCGGTCCATGACCGACCAGACCGCATCGACCCAGGCGTGGCTGCGGTCGCGCTCGTTCCAGATCAGGCCGAGCCGCCCGCCGGGCCGGACGACCCTGGCCAGGTCGGCCATCGCCCGGCGCGCATCGAACCAGTGGAAGGCCTGGGCCACCGTCACCGCGTCGGCGGATGATGCGGCGAACGGGAGCGCCTCGGCCACCCCGGCGACCACCGGCACGTCCGGCAGCCGGGCGCGGAGCACGTCGCGCATCGCGCCTACCGGCTCGACCGCGACCAGGTCAGCGCCGGAGCCGGCGAGCAGCGCGGTGAGCTTGCCGGTCCCCGCGGCCAGGTCGATCACGCGCCGGCCCGGCCCGATCCGCAGGCGCGTGACCAGCCAGCGGACCGCGTCCGGCGGATAGGAGGGCCGGCCCCTGTCGTAGGCCGCCGCCTGCGCGCCGAAGCCGCGCGCGGCGATCTCGTGGACCTCGCTCACCGGCCCGGGGTGGTCCAGCCGGGGCACGACGACGCCGGCGCGCCAGGCGCGGCGGCGTCGATGACGTCCGCGAACCGGCCGGGCTCCCTGGCCAGGTGGTCCAGGCGGCCGAGGCCGCAGGCGGCGTGAGCGGTCATGACGGGCCTCCGGGGAGCCGGGCGCGCGGGCGCGGCCGGGCCCTGCCATTGTCGCGCACGCGCGCGCCCCGCGCAGCCGCCTGCCCGGCGCCCGGCGCGAGGATCTCAGCTCAGGCCGGTAATCTCGGTCAATGAGGAACCTCCAGCCGCCCGTCGTCGCCATGCACGCCGTCGCCATGCACACCGAGCCCATGACCCCCAGTCACGCCGAGCAGGTGCTGGCCATCTACCAGGCCGGCATCGACGAGGGCAACGCGACGTTCGAGACGAGGGCCCCGGGCTGGGCCGAGTTCAGCGAGTCCAGGCTGCCCGATCACCGCTACGTGGCGGTCGCCGCGCCGGAGCCGGGTGACGGCGGGCCCGGGCCGGGGGGCCTGCCCGCCGGAGCGGTGCTGGGCTGGGTGGCCGTGTCACCGGTCTCCAGCCGGTGCGCGTACGCCGGCGTCGTGGAGCATTCCGTCTACGTCCACCCGGCGTCGCGCGGCCGTGGCGTCGGGCGGCTGCTGCTGTCGGCGCTGATCGCCTCGACCGAGGCGGCGGGGATCTGGACGATCCAGTCCGGCGTCTTCCCGGAGAACGTGGCCAGCATCGCGCTGCACCGCTCGGCCGGCTTCCGCGTGGTGGGCACGAGGGAGCGGATTGGCCGGCATCATGGCAGGTGGCGCGACATCCTGCTGCTCGAGCGGCGCAGCCCGGTGATCGGGTAGGCGATCCCGGCGGCTGGAGCGGGCCCGTGATCACGATGAACAGGTGGGTGGTGCTGGCCGGCTACGGGCTGCTGGCCGCGTGCACGCAGCTGCTGTGGCTGTCCTATGCGTTCATAGAGACGCAGGCGCACGGCGTCCTGGGAGTCTCGGTCGCCGGCGTCGGTGACCTGGCCGCGATATTCCCGCTGCTGTACGTGGTCCTCGCGCTGCCGTGCGGCCGCTGGCTGGACGCGCGGTTCGAGCGCGCGCTCGGCACCGGGGCCGCCCTGACCGGCGCCGGCGGCCTGCTGCGGCTGGCCGCGCCGACGTCCTTCATGGTGGCGCTCGCCGGGCAGCTCGTGATCGCGGCCGGGCAGCCGCTCGTGCTCAACGCGATCACGAAGGTGGCGGCGCGGTACTTCCCGCAGCCGGAGCGGACCACCGCGATCTCGATCGGCAGCGCGTCGCTCTACCTGGGCATCCTCGCCGCAGCGCTCTCCGGCGGGCCGCTGTTCGGCGCGGGCGGCCTGCGGCTCCTGGTGCTCGTGCAGGGCGGGATCGCGGCGTTCGCGGCGGCCTGGACGCTGCTCGCGCTGCGCACCAGGCCGGCCTACCCCGGCGACCCGTCCGTCGCAGTCTCGCTCGGCTGGCTGCGCCGCGACCGGTTCACCTGGGTGCTCGCCGGCCTGCTGTTCATCGGCATGGGGATCTTCAACGCCGTCGCGACCTGGCTCGACGCGATACTGGCCCACTTCGGGCACGGACCGGCCGCGGGCAACCTGTTCGCGGTCCTCACGGTCGCCGGGATCGCCGGGGCCGCCGTGCTGCCCGGGGCCGCGGCGGCCCGGGATCGCCGGCGCGCGATGTTCAGGCTCACACTCGGAGTGACGGTGGCGGCGTTCGCGGTCATGGCCGCCTGGCACTCGGTGCTCGTGGCCGGAATCGCCCTGGGCGCCGAGGGCTTCGTCCTGCTCGCCGCGCTGCCGGTCGCCCTCGACTGGTCCGAGCTGCACTCCGGGCCCGAGCGCGCCGGCGCGGCCGTGGGCTTCCTGCTGCTGGCCGGCAACCTCGGCGGCGTGGTCATGCTGCTGGCGGTCCAGGGGGTGATCGGCAGCCCGTACCTGTCGCTCGCCGCGCTCGCCGCGGCGGCGGCAGCCGGCCTGGCGCTGTCCGCCGCGCTGCCAGCCCGGCTCGCGGAGGCGCCGGCCCGGGCAGGGGCGCCGGGCCGGGGCGGGACCTGACGGCCGGATGGCGCCCCGGACTCGCCTGAGGGCGGGTCCTGCTCAGGGATACCGGTCAGCCGAATCGCCAGGCTAGGCGGGCAGATCCGGACCGGCAGTAGGCGAGCGCGGTGGCCGGCCGGCCCGGCCGGACCTGCGCCGGCACCGCCAGGCACAGGCCGGAGGCCGGGTTGACCAGGAACGAGCCGCCGATCCCCGGCATCGGCCGCCACACCTGCCCCGGGGCGGTGCGCTGGCACGGGGACAGGCCGACCGCGGCCCCGGGGTCTGCGGCGCCCCGCGCGACCGCCAGGCAGCGGCCGGGAACGTGCAGCACGCTGACCGCGCCGGCTGGCGTGACCGTCCAGGCCTGGCCGGCCGCGGCGGCCCGCGCGGCGATCGCGCACCGTGCGAGGACCACCCGGGGCGTCCGGCTCCGCCGGCCGGGCAGCGCGGCCAGGCAGCGGCCCGGCAGGCCGGCTGCGAGCGGCCCGGCCGGCAGCGTCCAGGCCTGGTCGGCCGCGCCGGCGCAGGCGGCCAGCCCGGCCGCGGTCCCCGCCCGGCCGCGCGGGCCGGCCAGGCACTGACCGGTCAGCGCGTTGACCAGCGCGCCGCCGGCCTCCGGCTGCCACTGCTGGGCCGGGGCGCGGTCGCACGCTTGCAGCGCGAGGACCGCGGGCCCGGCCGGCGGCTCCGCCACGGCCAGGCAGCGTCCGCGAAGCCGCAGCGTGCCGTTCGCGGCCCACTCCCAGACCTGGCCATCCGAGCGGCGGCAGGTCCATAGGCCGATGATGCGCGCGGCCGGCGGGTATGCCAGGCACAGGCTGGCGAGCGCGAGGCGGACCCGCCCGGAGGGGCCGGCGGGCGGCGGGCCCACCTGCCAGGGGAACGTGGTCCGGCCCGCGACCCGCCCGGTCGAGTCGGCGCCGCCGGGCGCGGCCACGGTCACCGCCACCGGGTAGCGTCCCGGGGTGTCGGCAAGCCGCCCGTAGATCTGGCCGGATGCCGCGCCGATGGCGAGCCCCCGGGGCAACCCGGCGGCGGTGAACGTCAGGGATTCCCCGGCGGCGGCGTTGAGCGCGTGGACGCCGTCGAGGACGGCGGCGCCAGCGGGGAAGCTCTGGGTCCCGGGGCGGGCGACCGTCAGGTACGCGGCGTTGAAGTAGCTCAGGTCGACCTTGCCGGGTATCCCCGGAACCGTGCCCGAGCTGGTGTACTGCCAGTACGCCCAGTTCGGCCAGCCGGCCGGCAGGCTCGGGCCGGCCGGGGCGTAGTCCGCGATCCAGAGCCGGTCGCGGGCGAACGCCGTGCTGCCGCCCGTGCAGGCGCTCCACCAGCCCGCAGTGGTGTAGATCACGGGGGGCTCGCCCGTGCGGCGGAGCACCTCCGAGGTGAACGAGCCGATCCACGACACCATGGCCGCCTGGCTGAGGCCATAGCACTCGTTGGTGTGGTCCAGGCTCACGTACGGGTCGTACTCGATGTCGAGGATGAGCGGCAAGGTGCCGCCGTCCGGTGTGGTCCCCGCCATGTTCAGCGCGAAATCCGCCTGCAGCGTCCCGCTCGAGTCGTTCGGGATCGCGAAGTGGTAGGCCGCGACCAGCAGGCCCGCGGCCTTGGCCGCGGCGGCGTCGAGCGGGTAGTACGGGTTGGCGTAGTAGGAGCCCTCGGTCGCCTTGATGAACGCGAACCGGTACCCGGCCGCCGCGACCTGAGCCCAGTCGATCGCCTGCCCGGCCGGATGCTGGAACGAGGCGACGTCGACGCCCTGCACCTCGCCCGCGGCGGCGGCGGGGCTGACCGCGTGGCCGCGGGCGAGCATGCGAAGCAGGCGCGGCGAGTGGGTGGCGCCGACGTTGTAGCGGCCCGGAGGCGCCAGTGCGGCCGCGGGCCGCGCCGGGGAGGCGGGCACGGGGACGGGGGCTGGCGCCCGTGGCGCGGCTGCCGGGTCGGCCGGGGCTGCGGCACCGGACCGGGCCGCCACGGAGGCGGCGGTTGCCGCGCGGGCCGGAGCCGCCGCGGCGGCGAGCGCCACCAGGCCCGCGGCGACCAGCGCCGGAAGGCAGGGCCGGGACGAAAGGACGGTCATCGGGCTCCCCGGGGTCGGTGGCCACCGGGCCCGGTACGCGCGAAAGATGGCCCGGGCGGTGGCCGGGAGTCGGCGGCGCCACGAGCCGGGTGGATGTCACGCCGGTCCGTACCATACCGGGCGGCCCGGCATCGCGGGGGTCATCTGCCCCGGATGGGGGCAGGTGCCGGGATCGACGGGCCGTGAGGCGTGCGCCCGCGGTCGTAGTATTCGCTTGGCAGGTGGCCGTTGGGGCCGCTGGCCCGCTCGCCGGAGGGTGTCGGCTATGCGCGCTCATCGGGTCCTCCGCCAGGCGCGGGCGTCCTGGGTCGACGTCGCCTGGGTGGCATTCGTCATCCTCAACCTGGTGCTCATGCGCCTGATCCCGGAATGGCAGACCATCCCGTTCCTCATCATCTGGGTGAGCCTGACGGCGGTCTACGGATTCCGGCTATGGCGCCTCGGATCCACCCTGATCATGGTCGTCACGGTGACCTTGATCACAGGAGGCCTGATCGGCTGGCAGGTGCTGCGCGGCTACCAGGACGTGGATTACCTCGCCGAGGTGCCGCTGCTCGCGATCATGTTCGTGGTCATGGTCTGGCACTCCCGGCGCCGGCTGGCGGCGCTGGAGGAGATGAGGCGCACCCATGACCGCAACATGATCCTGCTGGCGCAGCAGCGCCAGTTCCTGCAGGATGCCTCCCACGAGCTGGGCACGCCGATCACGATCGCGCTCGGCCACGCCGAGCTGATCGAGCGCGCCGCCGCCGACCGGGCGATCGCCAAGGACGCCCGCGTGGCCGTCGACGAGCTGCTCCGGATGCGGCGGCTCACCAGCCAGATGCTCCTGCTCGCCTCCACCGACGCGCCGGACTTCCTGCACCCGGTGCCGCTGGACGTCGATGAGTTCCTGGTTGACGCGCTCGCCCGGTGGAGCCATGTGCCCCGGCGCTGGTCGGTCGGCGAGCTGGCGCAGACGCGGGTCGTCGCCGACGCCGACCGGCTGACCCTGGCGTTCGACGCGCTCATCGAGAACGCGGTGAACCACACCGGCGAGGACGGCTCCATCGAGCTGGGCGCCCGGCTGGACGGCGAGGACATCGTGCTCACGGTCAGGGACACCGGAGATGGCATCCCGCCCGCCGAGGCGGAGCGGGTCTTCGACCGGTTCACCCGGGTGGACAGCGGGCGGAACCGGTCGGCCGGGGGTTTCGGCCTCGGCCTGGCGATCGTCAAGGCGATCGCCGAGGCGCACGGAGGCTCGGTCCGGGTCGAGAGCGCGGTCGGCGCTGGCTCGCTGTTCGAGGTGCGCCTGCCAGGCCCGGCGCCTGCGGCGCTGCCCGCGGCCCGGACCCGTCCCCGGGTCGGCGAGCGGGCCGCGCAGCGGTGACCGCGCCGCCCGTGCGCCCCGGGCGGCGCGCCAGCCGCCGCGGCGGCTGGCCAGCGCAGCCGGCGGATGGCCGGGTCCGAGGCCAGCGCACGCGGTGGGCCGGGCCGGCCAGGCTAGCGCACGCGGTAGAAGGCCGTCGGCCGCCAGTCCCCCGAGTAGCGGATCAGGCTCACCGGCTCACCGGAGTCGTGGGCGCCGAACGTGTAGCCCCACTTGCGGAACAGCTCGACGTGCCCCGGGCCGTAGAAGGCCAGATCCCCCATCCGCGGGTGCACGACCCGGATCAGCAGCGGGCTGGCGAGCATCTCGGTCGTGGTCCGCGGGAGCAAGACGCCCGCGTGGCGGTACGCCATCATGACCAGGCCCGAGCAGTCGTATCCGGGGCCCGTGCCGCCCCAGACATAGGGATGGCCCGCCTGGGTGAGCGCCCAGTAGTACGCGCGCAGCCGCAGCGGCAGCCGGGTCCAGCGCTCCGGGTGCCGCGCGCGCCTATGGCGCATGGCAGCGGGTCGCCGCGGCGCGCCCGGGTCAGCCGTGACGGCCGCCGGCCCGGCCGTCGCGCCCGCCAGCGGCGAGCTGGCCGCCGTCGCCGCGCCCGCCAGCGGCACCGCGTGGCCTGCCAGGGGCGACAACGCGACGGCCGCAGCCATCCCCGCCGGGACCGCCGCGGCCGTGATCCTGGTGAACGCGCCACGCACACGTATGAGTGGAGACATCCAGCTCCGATCTCACGCCGTTCGCGCATCCCCGCGGGGAAAGGCACGGAAATCGCGCCTGACGCGGCGGGAATGCGCCTGACCGTTCTACGCTAGCGAGCGGCGGGCCAGATGAGCGGTAAGCCGCCGCAAAGAATGCGCACGGCGCCGGCTTATCACGGGTTATGGCCGCCCAATTGCGGCAAACAGCCCCGGGCGACGGCCATGGCCCGTGATGTGCGGCCCGCGGGCACGGGGCGTTTCGCGCTCGCGGCTCGCGGTCCGCTCACGGCTTCCTGCCGACTCCCGCGCAGGCGAGCCGGAGCACGGGATTGCTGCTGGCGCGCGGCGTGTCGCGGTCCGGCCGCCAGTCGGGGACGAGGACGAGCCCGGGATCGACCAGCTCGAGCCCGGTGAACAGCCCGAGGACTTGCTCGCGGGTCCGGAACGTGCCGCGCCCCAGGCTCGCCCGCATCGCCTCCTGCACCTGCGCGACCGCCGGATCGCCGGAATCGAGCAGGTGGTGGATGAAGACGTGGCTTCCCGGCGGCAGCGCGGCGACCAGCTCGGCGGTGAGCTCGGCCGGGCGCTCCTCGTCAAGAATGTGGTGCAGGATGCCGCAGAGCAGCAGGCCGACCGGTCGGCTCCAGTCGAGGTGCGCGCGCACCGCCGGGTTGGCCAGGATGCTCGCCGGCCGCCTCAGGTCGCCGCCGGCGACAGTCGTCGCGTCGTCGCCGGCCAGCAGCGCCCTGGCGTGGGTGAGCACGATCGGGTCGTTGTCCACGTACACGACCCGGGTCGCCGGGTCGATCCGGCGCGCGATCTGGTGAACGTTCTCCGCGGTCGGCAGCCCGGCCCCGATGTCGAGGAGCTGCCTGATCCCGCACTCGCCGACCAGGAAGCGGACCACCCGCCGCAGGACCGCCCGCTGGGCGAGGACGCCGGCCCGGATCGCGGGCAGGGACGCGATGATCCGGTCCCCCACCTCCCGGTCGGCGGCGAAGTTGTCCTTCCCGCCGAGCAGGTAGTCATAGACACGGGCGAGGTGCGGCTCGGAGAAGTCGATCGCCGCCCGGCCGCCGTCCTCACCCGACACGGCTCAAGCCTAACCGGGTGCATCACCGCCGCCGCGGCTGGCCGCCCGCCGCCGGGGCCGCTGGCCCGGGCAGGCGCGGGTCAGGGCGGGCCGATCTCGAACCACGCGACCCGGCCGTCCTCGCCGCCGCTGATCCCCCAGCGGGTGCAGAGCGCGGCGACGATGGCCAGGCCGTTGCCGCGGGCGCCGGGGAACGCCGGGCCGGCGCCGGGCGCCGCGCCGCCGCCCCGGGGCCGCCACGGGCCGCCGGCGTCGCGCACCTCGACCCGGCACCCGCCTGGCCGCGCGCGGCCCGCCGGGTCCCGCGCGCGAGCCGGGGGCGGCGGATCCGGGCGCTCCCCGCCAGCCGGGCCCGCGCGGCGGGGCCGTTCCGGGCCGCGAGCCGGGACGGGCTCGCCCGGACGCCCGGCGAGCCGGAGGACGCGCACGGTGAACACGCCGCCGGGCTCGCCGGACCGGCTGTGGATGATCGCGTTGGCGGCGAGCTCGGACAGGCACAGCACGGCGTCCCCGGCGGCCGGGTGACCGCCCAGCACGGCGGCGAGGAAGCGGCGGGCCTCGCCGACCTGGCCCGCGGTCCCGGCGAAGGTGCGTGACCACGCCGCCCGGGATGGCCGCGCGCCCGCCCCGGCGTTCCCGGGGGTCCCGGCCGGCCAAGGGGCCGGCCGGGCCGGAACGGGTGCACGCGGCGGCGCGGCCGGCGGCGGCGCGGTGCCGCGGGCCGGGCCCGCCTCGCGGGCGGCGCCCGCCCCGGCGTTCCCGGGGTCGCTCACCCTTGCCTCCTTCGCGGACAGGGCAGCCGTGCCGGTCGCGACGGCCTTTACCGTCGTCATTGTCGGTGCCCGCCGCCTACGATGACCACGAGCGGCAGGGTGCTGTCGGAATGTGTCCGCACGGCATCGAGGCTGTCGGGATGGCCGGAACGGAGGGCGGCGATGCCATTAGTCCGCGAGCTGGACCCGAGCGCCGGCCCGCGCGAGTTCTATGGCGCGGAGCTCCGCCGCTGGCGAACCGCGGCGGGCCTCAGCCAGGAGCAGCTCGGCCAGCGGCTCGGGTACTCCGCCGCGCAGGTCGGGAAGGTGGAGACCGGGGAGCGCGCTCCCTCGCGGGACTTCGCCGAGGGCTGCGACCGGGTGCTCCCCGAGGCGGGCGGGCTCTTCGGCCGCCTGCACCTGCTGGCCAGGCGCTGGGACGGCGGGTCCCCGGCGTGGTTCCGGCCGTGGCGGGATGCCGAGCAGCGCGCGGTGTCGCTGCGCACGTGGGAGCCGCTGCTGGTCCCCGGCCTGCTGCAGACCGAGGAGTACGCGCGGGCGATCCTCGGCGCCAGCCCGGAGGCCGACGAGGACCTGGAGGCCCGCCTGGCCGGGCGGATGGAACGGCAGGCCCTGCTCGACCGCGGCCGGCCGCCGATGTTCTGGGTGCTCCTGGACGAGGCCGTGCTGCGCCGCCGCGTCGGGTCCCCGGAGGTCATGCGGGGCCAGCTCCGCCACCTGGCGGGCCGGGCGGCCCGCCCGAGGATCTCGGTTCAGGTGGTGCCCGCCCGGGTGGGCGCGCACGCCGGGCTGCTCGGCGCGTTCGTCATCGCGGCGTTCGAGGCCGAATCCGATATCGTCTACCTCGAGACCTGTTCGGGCGGCCAGACGACCGACCACCCGAAGGTCGTCGCCCAGGTGGCGCTGCAGTTCGACAGCCTGCGGGCGGTGGCGCTGCCCAGGGACGAATCGCTGCGACTGATCGAGAAGGTGGCTGAGGAGCGATGGACCTGAACGGCGCCGTGTGGCGCAAGTCCACCTACAGCGGTCACAACGGAGGGAACTGCGTGGAGGTCGCCGTGCTGGCGGACGGCGCGCGGGCGGTGCGGGACTCCAAGGACCCGGACGGCCCCGCCCTGGCGTTCTCCGCCGGCGAGTGGCAGGAGTTCGTCTCCCGCGTCCGGTCCGGGCAGTTCGACCCGGCCTGACCCGCGGCGGGCCGCCCGCGGCGCGGGCGGCCCGCCGCCTGGACGCCCGGCCAGCCGGGCACGGCGGAGCGAGGCCAGTCTCCCGTGGTGATCCCCGTCCATGACGTCAATCCGCTGCGCCGGACGCCCTGGGTGACGTACGGGCTCATCGCCGCCAACGTGGTCGTGCTGCTGATGAGCCCGGAGTCGCGCGTCTCGCTGGGCCTGAGCCCGTCGCACGCCATGCTGTGCCACGAGCTGGCGTTCTACGACCGCTACGCCGCGATTCCCCGGGAGCTGATCAGCGATCACCCGCTGCGCCTGGTGGCGACCGGGCGGCCGGGAGCGGCGCCGGGCACCTGCGCGCTCGGGCGCCCGGGCTACCGGAAGATCCCGGCTCTGTCGGTCCTGTTCTCGATGTTCCTGCACGCGGGATGGCTGCACCTGCTGGGGAACATGCTGTTCCTGGCGATCTTCGGCAACAACGTCGAGGACCGGCTCGGCCGGATCGGCTACCTCGCCTTCTACCTCGCCTGCGGGTACGCGGCGGCCTACGGGTTCGCGCTGGCCAGCCCGGGCTCGGCCGTCCCGATGATCGGGGCATCCGGCGCGATCGCCGGGGTGCTCGGCGCCTACCTGGTGCTGTTCCCCCGCGCTAGGGTGTGGAGCCTGGTGCCGTTCCTGTTCTTCCTGCCGCTGCGGATCCCGGCGTGGATCGTGCTCGGCCTGTGGTTCGTGCTCCAGTGGGCCTACTCGGCCGGGTACGCCGCCTCCGGGGCGGGCTCGGTGGCGTACCTGGCGCACGTGGTGGGCTTCGTCACCGGCGCGATCGTCGCGCTGCTGGTCCGCGCCGCCAGCCCGCCCCCGCCGCGCCGCCCGGCGCCGGCCCGCGGGGCCTGGCGCTGAGCCCGGCGCGCCGGCGGCGGTTCCGCGAGAGGACGGCGGCGATTCCCGAAGGGGCGATGAGATCCCCGGCCGGGGGCCGTCTGTGATAGGCAGGAGCCGGGGCGGCCGTGCCGAGGTCCCTCACGGATCGCAACGGAAGGGAGCCCTCAATGACCGGAGTCCGAGTCCTGGTCGGAACGCGCAAGGGCGCGTTCGTGCTCACGGCGGACGCCAAGCGCGCCGACTGGCGGGTCGCCGGCCCGTACTTCGGCGGGTGGGAGGTCTACCACGTCACCGGGTCGCCCGCCAGCCCGGACCGGCTGTACGCGTCGCAGTATTCCGGCTGGTCCGGCCAGCTGATCCAGCGCTCCGACGACGGCGGCGCGACCTGGGAGCCGGTCGGCAACGCGTTCGGCTACGCCGGCGAGGTCGGCAGCCACCAGTGGTACGACGGCTCGCAGCGGCCGTGGGAGTTCAAGCGGATCTGGCACCTGGAGCCGGCCGGCGGCGACCCGGACACCGTGTACGCCGGGGCCGAGGACGCGGCGGTCTTCCGCTCCGGCGACGGCGGCAGGACGTGGCAGGAGCTGCCCGGCCTGCGGCAGCACGAGTCCGGGCCGCTCTGGCAGCCCGGGGCGGGCGGCATGTGCCTGCACACGATCGTGCTCGACCCGGCCGGCGGCGGCCGGATCCTCGCCGCGATCTCGGCCGCGGGCGTGTTCCGCAGCGACGACGGCGGCCGGACCTGGCGGCCGAGGAACAAGGGCCTGCGCTCGGGCTCGATCCCCGACCAGGAGGCTGAGGTCGGTCACTGCGTGCACCGCATCGCCCGGCATCCGTCCCGGCCCGACGTGCTGTTCATGCAGAAGCACTGGCACGTGATGCGCAGCGACGACGCCGGCGACTCCTGGTACCAGATCAGCGGGAACCTGCCGTCGGACTTCGGCTTCCCGATCGCCGTCCACGCCCACGAGCCGGACACCGTGTACGTCGTGCCGATCCTGTCCGACACGGAGCACTACCCGCCGGGCGGCCAGCTGCAGGTGTGGCGCAGCCGGGCCGGCGGGCACGAGTGGGAGCCGCTGACCGCCGGGCTCCCGCAGCGGGACTGCTACGTGAACGTGCTGCGGGACGCGATGGCCGTCGACGGGCTCGACGAGTGCGGGGTGTACTTCGGGACGACCGGCGGCCAGGTCTACGCCTCGGCCGACGCGGGCGAGCACTTCGAGCCGATCGTGCGCGACCTGCCCGCCGTCCTGTCGGTGGAGGTGCAGACGCTGCCGTGATCCGCCTTGTGCTCCCGGCCCACCTGCGCACCCTGGCCGGAGTCGACGGCGAGGTCGAGCTGGAGGTGGCGCCTCCGGTCACCCAGCGGGCGGTGCTCGACGCGCTGGAGGCGCGCTACCCGGTGCTGCGCGGCACGATCCGGGGTCATGGCGGCGGCCCGCGGCGGGCGTTCATCCGGTTCTTCGCCTGCCAGCAGGACCTGTCGCACGAGCCGCCCGACGCCCCGCTCCCCGGGGCGGTCGCCGACGGCTCCGAGCCGTACCTGATCGTCGGCGCGATGGCCGGGGGGTGAGCCCGCCCGGCACCCGCGCCCCGCGGGCGGCGCGGCGGGTGATGGCGTCACGAGACCGGGCGGAATACGATCGGCGGTGATCCGGCGAACGCGCCGACCCGGCGTCACAGGAGGTCTCATGCCCGGGCGTCCGCGCCATCGCGTCGTGATCATCGGAGCCGGCTTCGGCGGGCTCGGCATGGGCGCCGCGCTCCGGCGAGCGGGCATCGAGGACTTCGTCATCGTGGAGCGGGCGGGCGGCCTGGGCGGTACCTGGCGGGACAACGTCTACCCAGGCTGCGCCTGTGACGTGCCGTCGAGCCTGTACTCGTACTCGTTCTTCCCGGGCCGATGGAGCCGGCGCTTCCCTCCCCAGCGGGAGATACTCGCCTACCTGCGGGGCTTCGCCGCGGCCGCCGGGCTGGACCGGCACCTGCGCTTCGGCTCCGGCGTGGCCTCCGCCGAGTTCGACGACGAGCGAGCCGCGTGGGCGCTCTCCCTGGAGGACGGCACCGTGATCCAGGCGACCGCCGTGGTGTGCGCCGTCGGGCAGCTCGGCAGGCCCGCGCTCCCCGACATCCCCGGCCGGGACGACTTCGCCGGCCCATCGTGGCACTCGGCGCGCTGGAACCACGACGTCGGCCTCGCCGGCCAGCGGGTGGCGGTCATCGGCACCGGGGCCAGCGCCATCCAGTTCGTTCCCGAGATCGCCAAGGTCGCCGCGCACGTGGACGTCTACCAGCGCAGCGCCCCGTACGTGCTGCCGAAGCCGGAGCGGCGCGGCGACGTCGCCCGGCCCGCGGCGCGGCCCGGCCGGCTTCCCGCAGCGCGGAAGGCCGAGCGGCTGCGGACGTTCCTGTACGGCGAGGTGCTGACCGCGGGCCTGGTCAGGTCCGAGCGCGCTCGCTCGGTGCCGATGCGCATGTGGCGCCGCCACCTCGAGCGGCAGGTCGCCGATCCGCTGCTACGGGACAAGTGCGTGCCCGACTACGTGATCGGCTGCAAGCGGATCTTGTTCTCGGACGACTGGTACCCGGCACTGTGCCGCCCGGACGTCGAGCTTGTCACCGACCCGATCGCGCGCATCACGGCTGGCGGCGTCGTCACCGCGGACGGCACCACGCGCCCGGCGGACGTGCTCATCTACGGGACGGGGTTCCGCACGCTGGACTTCCTCGCGCCGATCGCGGTGACCGGGTCACGGGGCCGGGCGCTGCGCGACGCCTGGCGGGATGGCGCCGAGGCGTACCTGGGGATCACCGTCTCGGGGTTCCCCAACTTCTTCATGCTCTACGGCCCCAACACCAACCTCGGCGGCAACTCGATCATCTACATGCTGGAGGGGCAGATCGGCTACGTCGCCGGCGCCCTGCAGGCCATGGAGCGGGAGCGCCTCGCCTGGATCGACGTGCGGCCCGAGGTGCAGGCGCAGTTCAGCGCGTGGGTGCGGGCGGCCAGCCGGCAGTCGGTGTGGGAGCGCGGCTGCCACAGCTGGTACACGACCGCCTCCGGGCGCAACACCAACAACTGGCCCGATCTCACCGTCCGGTACCGCAGGAGGGTGCGCGCCTTCGACCTGTCCCGCTACCGGGTGATGCCCGAGGGCACGGCGGAGGCGGGCGCCACGGCCGCCGCCGGGCGGGCGGCGTGACGGCTCGACCGGGGCGCGGGCGTGGCCCGCGCGTCCCCGCATGGCTCATGCGCAGGGCAGTCAGGCGCCTGGGCAGGCACGCGCTCGATGCCGAGCTTCCGTGGGCGGAGCAGCGCCGGCGTCTCGCCCGGCTGGGTGATGCCGCGCGCCTGCCCAGGGGAACGGTTGTCGCCCACCGTGAGCTCGGCGGCGTGCCCGCCGAGGCGGTGACCACCCGGCCGGGGAGGCCCGACCGGGTCGTCGTCCACTTCCACGGCGGCGGCTACTGCGTCGGCTCGGCGGCCACGGCCCGGGTTTGGGCGGCGCACCTGAGTGCGGCCGCCGCCTGCACGGTGATCCTGCCGGAGTACCGGCTTGCCCCCGAGCACCCGCACCCGGCGGCGCTGGAGGACGCCAGGACGGTCGTGAACGCGCTGCGGGACCAGGCCGGGGGCGGGCTGGTGCTGTCCGGCGACTCGGCGGGAGCCGGCCTGGCGCTCGCGCTGGCCGTCGCCCTGCGCGACGGAGGCGAGCCGATGCCCGCCGGCTGCGTGCTGCTGTCGCCCTGGCTCGACCTGACCGCCGACCGCGCGGCCGGGCGCGAGCTGGCCCGCCGTGACGTGATGCTCACGCCGCGCTGGCTGGACGCCTGCGCCCGGGCGTACGCCGACCGGTCCCGGTGGTCCGACCCGGCGGTCTCGCCGCTGCTCGCCCCGCACCATGGCCTGCCCCCGCTGCTGATCCAGGCGGGTGCCGATGACGTCCTCGCCCCCGACGCGGCGCGCCTGGCCGCGAGCGCCTCCGCCGGCGGCGTCGAGGTCACCTACACGGTGTGGCCCCGCATGTGGCACGACTTCGCGCTCCAGCCGGGCATGCTCGCCGCCGCCGACAGCGCGCTGGACCAGGCGGCCTGGTTCGTCACGACGGTGACGGGGCGGCCTCGCGGGTGGGGCGCCTGGGGCTCGAACCCAGAACCCACGGATTAAAAGTCCGCTGCTCTGCCATTGAGCTAGCGCCCCGGTGGCTTGCGCGGTGCCGCCAAGCCTTCCGCTGAAGCGTACAGACCGTTCCCGCCGCGCGGGCCAGCGTCGCGACCGCACGTCCTGCCCGCCGCCGGCCCGGCTCGCCTACCGGCCGGTAGCATCCGTCGGGTGGAGCACGCATTCTACGAGCCCGCCGGCCAGGCCCGCTACGTGGCCACCCCCGCGACCGAGGGGCCGTGGTCCCCGGGCGCCCAGCACGGCGGGCCGCCATCCGCACTTGCCGCGCAGGTGCTCCGGCGGCACGAGCCCGACGAGACGCTGCGGCTGTCGCGGGTGGCGGTCGACATCCTGCGCCCGGTGCCGGTCGGCAAGCTCGTCGTGCGCGCGCGGACGGTCCGCCGCGGGCGCAGGGTGGCGCTCGCCGAGGCGGTGATGGAGGCCGGCGACGTGGAGGTGCTGCATGCCAGGGGCTGGTTCATCCAGCGGGCGGACGGCCAGGTCCCCGAGGTCGGGACTGATCGCCGGCCGGGTCCGGTGCCGGCGGCCGGCGCCGGCTGGCCGCCGCGCATGATCCAGGCCGAGCCCACGGGTTACCTCGCCTCGATCGACTGGCGGTTCAGCCCGGCAGATTGCGCCGGGGCTGCCGCGGTGAGCCCGGGGAGCGCCTGGACCCGGCCGAGGATCCCGCTGATCGCAGGCGAGGAACCCGTTCCCATGGCGCGCGCCCTGCTGGTCGCGGACTCCGGCAGCGGGGTGGGGGCGGTCCTCCCGGCGAGGCGGTTCCTGTTCATCAACGTGGACCTCACGGTGACCCTGACCCGCGACCCTGTGGGCGAGTGGCTGCTGCTCGAGCCCGCCACCGCGATCGGCTCCGCCGGCACCGGCCTGACCACTACGCGGCTGTCGGACGAGGCGGGGGAGGTCGGCCACGGCGCGCAGACCCTGCTGGTCACGCCCCGGTAGCAGGCGCCCGGCCGGACGGGCGGGCCGGGCCGGGCGGCGGATCGGTCACCGAACGGAGGGGCATGACATCCCCCGGCGGATCGGTCACCGAACCGGAGGGGCATGACATCCGTGCTGATAGCTGTGCCGGATCGCGCGGAGAGGGACCGATGATGCCGGAACGAGCACTGGGCGCCACGCGGGCCGGCGCGCCGCGCGCGGCGCGGCTCACCGGGCTGATCAGGGCGCTGGCCGGCAGGCCGAGGCCGGGCCCGGCCCGGCGTCTCGTCGCGCTCGTGCTCCGGGTCGGCGGGGCCGCGCTGCTGGCATGGATCGGCTACGTCCACTGGCTGCTCTGGCATGAGGGCTACCGCCTCATCGCGACGGACGGCCCGTTCTTCCTCGTCGACGCGATCGCCGCGGGCGTGCTCGCCGTGGTGCTGCTCGCCTGGCCGCGGGCGATCGTCGGGCTGGCCGCGGCGGCATTCACCCTGGGCACGATCCTCGCGCTGGTGATCAGCCTCACCGTCGGGCTCTTCGGCTTCACCGAGTCGATCTCGGCCCCGCACGTGGTGCAGGCGCTGGTGCTGGAGTCGGTCGCGGTGGTCGTGCTGGTGGCCTGGTCGCTGCTCGCCGCGTGGTCGGTGCCGGGCCGGGCTCGCCGGCGCGGCCGCTAGGCACGCCGCGGCTCCGGGTGCGTCGGCGACCTCCCCGCTGCGGCTACGCTGGCGATGGTGCCCGCGACCGTCGCGGGCACCGCTGGCCGCAGGAGGAGACCGATGACGGCCGTGGAGCTCACGGGCGCGTACAACGTCCGCGACCTCGGCGGCCTGCGCACCAGGGACGGGAAGCGGACCAGGCACGGCGTCATATACCGCGGTGACTCGCTGGATGGCATCACCCCTGCCGACGCCCGGATCCTGTTCGGCAAGCTCGGCATCGGCGCGATCATCGACCTGCGCACCAAGGCGGAGACCGAGCTGAGCGGGCTGCTCTTCCCGGTGCGGCGGTACCGCTTCTCGGTGCTGCCCGAGGGCGGGCTGGGCTCAGAGCCGTTCCCGTCCGACGACCCGTCCGAGCTCGCCAAGGTCTACCTCGCGAACATCGACGGCGGCCGCGCCGCCGTCAAGGGGACGTTCGAGGTGATCGCGGCGGACCTGCGGGCCGGCGTGGCGACGCTGTTCCACTGCGCCGCCGGCCGGGACCGGACCGGCATCATGGCGGCGCTGCTGCTCGGCGCGGTCGGCGTGACCGACGACCAGGTCGCCGTCGACTACGTGCAGAGCAACCGGAACGCCCGCCTGGTCACGCGCAAGCTCGCGGAGAACCCGCTCTACGCCAACGGCCGCTCCCGGCCCGAGGTGATCCTGCTGCGCGAGGAGACGATCCTCGAGTTCATGCGGCTGCTGCGGGAGCGGTTCGGCGGGCCGCGGGAGTTCGCCGTCGCGTCCGGGGTCAAGCCAGAGACGATCACGGTGATCGAGGAGAACTTTGTCACGGCGAGAAACGGGATCTACGACCACCGAGCCAGCTGAGTCCGGCGCGGCACGGGGACCGGACCCCGGCGTAGTCACCGGCCCGGGCGGGGGGCGGGGCTACGGGACGCGGCCCTGGGTGCGGGACCTCGCCGCCCGGGTGAGGCTCACGCCCGGGCTGGCGGTCCTGACCGGCGGCCAGACCGGCGTGGACACGGCCGCGGCGCTCGCCGCGCTGCGGGCGGGCCTTCCGGTTCACGTCGCGTTCCCGGCTGGGCTCCGCCAGGAGGACGGCCCGCTCACGGAGGCGCGCCGCCGCGCCCTGCGCGGGGCGGTGCTCCACGAGCTCCCCTCGGCCACGTTCGCCGAGCGGACCTGGGCGTGCGTGAGCCTGGCCGACGCGGTCGCGCTGATCGACCCGGCGGGCGGCGAGGGCTGCGAGGAGACCGCCCGGGCCGCCGCCGTGCTCGCCCGGCCGCTGCTCCGGCTGGGGGCCGGATCCGTGCGCCCCGGGGCGGTCGCCGAGTGGCTGGAGCGACAGGACGCGCGGGTGCTGCAGGTCGCCGGATGCCGGGGCAGCCTGCTGGCAGGGTCCGGCACCGAGCCGCTGGCCAGGTCCTTGGTCGCGGCGATCGTGGCCGGCGCGCGGCTGCGCCACCGCGTGCTCACCGGGGCCGACGCGGCCGGGTGAAAGATCTTGGAGGCTTCCGGTCATGCGGCAGCGCCAAGTCTCCAAGGTCTTCCGGCCCGCCGGGCGCTCAGCGGTAGGCGGACATGCCGGTGAGCGCCTGGCCGATGGCCAGTGCGTGGACCTCCTCGGTCCCCTCGTAGGTCAGCACCGACTCCAGGTTGTTCGCGTGCCGGATCACCGGGTACTCGAGCGTGATCCCGTTGGCGCCGAGGATCGTCCGCGCCTGCCTGGCGATGTCGATGGCGGTGCGGACGTTGCTCATCTTGCCGAGGCTGACCTGCTCCGGCGTGATCCTCCCCGACTCCTTGAGCCGCCCGAGGTGCAGCGCGAGCAGCTGCGCGCGCTGCAGGTCGGCCACCATCCACGCCAGCTTGGCCTGGGTGAGCTGGAACGCGCCGATCTTCCGGCCGAACTGCTCGCGGGTCCTGGCGTAGTCCAGGGCCGCCTCGACGCAGGAGCGCGCGGCCCCCGTGACTCCCCAGACGATGCCGAACCGTGCCTCGGACAGGCAGGACAGCGGCCCCTTGAGCCCGGTCACGCCGGGCAGCACCGCGTCGGCGGGGAGGCGGACGTCGTTGAAGTGGAGCTCGGAGGTGACCGAGGCGCGCAGCGAGAGCTTCTTGTGGATGTTGCGCGCGGTGAACCCGCGCGCCCCCCGCGGGACCAGGAAGCCGCGGATGCCCTGATCGGTCCCGGCCCAGACGACCGCGACGTCCGCGATCGACCCGTTCGTGATCCACATCTTCGTGCCGGACAGGATCCAGTCCGAGCCGTCGCGGACGGCGCGGGTCTTCATGCTGGACGGATCGGACCCGTGGTCGGGCTCGGTGAGCCCGAAGCACCCGATCGCCTCGCCCGCCGCCATCCGGGGGAGCCATTCGTTCTTCTGCTCCTCCGAGCCGTACTTCCAGATCGGGAACATGGCCAGCGACCCCTGGACCGACACCAGGCTGCGCAGGCCCGAGTCGGCGGCCTCCATCTCGCGGCAGGTCACCCCGTAGGCGACCGGGCCCATCCCGGCGCAGCCGTACCCGGTCAGGTGCATCCCGAGCAGGCCGAGCCTGCCCAGCTCGGGGGCCAGCTCGCGGGGGAGCGTCCCGGCCTCGAACCAGTCCGCGATGTTCGGCATGATCTGGTCCGCGGCGAACTTCCGCACCGTGTCGCGGACCAGCCGCTCCTCGTCGGTCAGCTCGTCGTCGATCCTGAGCAGGTCGGGTCCGGCCGGTTCGGTCGTGCGAGGCATCGCGGGGTCCTCCTTGTTCAGCTTGCGGTCAGCGTATGCCGGCCGGCCGCGGGCCCGGACGCGGGGCGGCGCGGCCGCCGGCGTCCGGCCGGTCATGGGCGCATGGCCCGGGCGGGGCTCTCGGCCCGGCGACGAGGGACCTCCGGCTTGTTACCGGGGCACGCGACTGCGGAATGATGGCGGCATGAGCAACGTGAGCAGTGGCAAGATCCTCGTGCGCGCCCGGGAGAACAGGATCGTGGCCGGAGTCTGCGCCGGGCTGGCCAGCTACCTGGGCGTGGACGTCAACCTGATCCGGGTGCTGGCCGCGGCACTGACGATCTTCACCGGGTTCGCCCCCGGCGTGCTGGCCTACCTGGTGGCGTGGGCGGTGATCCCGGAGGAGGGCAAGCCCACCTCGATCGCCGAGGACCTCGTCGGCAGCGCCCGCCACCGGTAGAGCTGGCGGCTGGGCTGACCGGTGACAGGCGCCTGGGCCGCGGCTGCGCCAGGCCATCCCGAACCGCTTTGCCGCGAGCCGTGCCGGTACCCTATGCTGAGTCGGTCCCCGACGGCGGGCGCCACGGGCAGGCGGCGGTGGCCGTCGAGCCCCCATCGTCTAGCGGCCTAGGACACCGCCCTTTCAAGGCGGCGGCGCGGGTTCGAATCCCGTTGGGGGTACCGCCGGCGCGAGTCGGTGCGCGGCGTGCCGCGCAGCACAACGAGGTCCTGTAGAGCAGCTAGGAGTGCTCGCCACCCTGTCAAGGTGGAGGTCGCGGGTTCAAATCCCGTCAGGACCGCTCGGACCGGGCGACCGGCTCCGGCGAGGAACTGCCGGACGGGCGCACCGGGCGAGGTCAGGTAGCTCAGTTGGTACGAGCGTCCGCCTGAAAAGCGGAAGGTCGGCGGTTCGACCCCGCCCCTGACCACCCGATCTGTACTGCTCTGACATGCGTAAACGCCCTTCTTCTCCGCCTGCTGGCGTGCCCTCTGCTGTCCGTCTTGGACCCGTTGTGACCGCGATTGGCTGCACGTTGGTGCACGCGGGGGGCACGGGGCTGGGTCATCCCCTCGGTCGGGCACCTTCCGGGCTGCGCCCGGTTCTCCGGGGCGGCAAGGGCGTGCCCGCCAGGGCCGAGCGCAGCGAGACCTTGCCGCCCCGGAGGTTCGGGCGTAGGGCCTTGCCTGACCGGGCGAGGGGATGACCGGTAGCGCCCATCCCCGAGGGAGGGCCGGGGTGCGGGGGCAGCGCCCCCGCCGGCGAGTTCATCGAGGCCGGGATGCCCTTGCCGCCGTCGTTGCGTTGCGGTGGGCGCGCGGTGACGGGCGGGAGCGGGGGAGCGCTCGCGCGGCAGCCGCCCCGCGCCGTGCGCCCCCGCGCTAAAGGAGCGGGGCCAAGGCTGCCGCCCAGCGTCGGCGAGATCCCCGGCTATGTCGGCTCGTGCGACATCCGCGCGCTCGTCACCGCTCAACCGCGTGCCGGCCGGCGCATCCGTGGCAGTTGAGCCCGCGCGGCCCGGCCGCGCGAGCTGGCGCGCGGCCCGCACCGCCCGGCGCGGCCGCGGCAGCCTGGTCCTGCACCTGCCCGGATGCTGGCACCGCCAGGTCGAATGGCACAACCTGTTCCAGGCGGCCTGCGGCCCGCCCCGGGCCCGGGCGGCCTGACCAGCCCAGACCCGGTCACCGCGCCTCCACGGCCCAGCGCCCCCCGGCATCACGCCACCCACGATCCCCCGGCCAGTTCCCGGACAACCCGCAGAACCCGGTGAGCGGCCGGACACGCACGCCCGCAGAAACCACAAGATCACCTTCGCTCTGCCAGACGCCCGGGAAACGATCAGCCGACTTTGCGCGGTGGATTGAGGCTAAGCAAGGGGCGCGAGAAAAACCCGTACTTGGTAGCGGGGGTTCAGGACCAGCACGCACCTCTGGGCCGCAGACCCGACGAACTCCCTGGTCACCGCCCTGCCCTGTGCAGCCATCTGGGCGGCTGCGCTCCTCACTCGTCGGCCTACGCCTGCCCCTGTCCCGAGAAACTCGGTCTCACTGGGCGTGCACGCACGCCGGTCAACCCAGCCGTGGCAGCACGTCGAAGTAATCGCCGTCGAGGGACCGCAGGACACCGAAATGTCGGCGGTCGAGGCTGGCGATCGCGCGCGTCCGGTACCGCTCGGCCAGGACCACGATCGATGCATCCGCGACGCCGATCTCCTTGTCCGAGTAGCTGGCGATCACCCCCCGGGAACGGTGAAGCCCCTCTTCGTCGAACGCCGCCAGGTCCCACGCTCCGCTGACCAGCTCCTCGAGCACGGCCAGCTCTTCCTCCACGCCGTGCCGGGTGGCCACGAGGTAGTCGAGTTCCGCCACCACGTACGGAGAGACGACCAGAGCGTCGGCTGAGGTGAGCACCGCGGACACCGCGTCGTGGTCGGGCTCGGAGGCGTCGAAGAACGCCAGCAGTGCGCTGGTGTCCACGATGACCGCAGGCACCGTCAGCGCTCCCCGAAGCCGGCCAGCAGCTCCTCGGCCTGGCGGGCGATCGGCTTCCCGCTCGAGTACAGAGCACCACGAGGACGGGGGCGAACACCGCCGACCGACACACGGATCGACTCGCGGATGATCTCTGCCTCGGACACCCCGCGCTCAGCAGCAGCCCGCTTGACCGCCACCTTCAGGTCCTCGGGCAAGTAGAGCGTCGTCTTCTCCATGACTGTATGGTACCACCGGTGGCGATGGCGCTGTCGCGGCGCTGCATAGTGCCACAGCGCGTCCGCGCCGCCTGCACCTGTCGGCGCCGAAGACCTCGTCCAGGTCGCCCTGAGGTTCCCCCCGTAGGCCGGACACCTGCGGTGTGGGGTCACCCGGCCGGGTCTGGGGGCTCCTGACAGGGACACGGCAAAGTCGCTAATTGAGGCTGTGATCTGCGGTGACGTAGGGGCGGGTGATATGCCCGGCGTGTCCTGGGACGGCGGACGGGGCCCGGGCGGAACGATGGAAGTTCCGGCACTCGCCATCTTCTGCCGGGGGACACCGCCCGCCGATGCCATCTTCGCCTATCGCGGCTGCCCGCAGCCAGTACCTGCTTGATCTGCTTGCCCAGGTCCCG